>PJUE01000032.1_pt1 | contig 250784 bp, 234 predicted proteins | sample 1512171 | NCBI WGS metagenome assembly PJUE01 (sample SAMN08177674, study PRJNA422409) | Feces metagenome, whole genome shotgun sequencing project. | isolation source: Chicken feces (3) enriched on wood chips: alkali lignin treatment | host: Gallus gallus | place: USA: Madison | collected 2015-01-15
GGACACCATGGAAATCAGGATAGACGAGGGCCTGCGCGCCTACATAGACCCCTTGACCGACGACGAGCGCGAGGCGCTGGAACGCAGCCTGCTCGCCGAAGGCTGCCGCGACGCCCTGGTGCTATGGGGCGACCTGCTGGTCGACGGCCACAACCGCCATGCCCTGTGCATGAAGCACGGCATCCCCTTCGAAACCCGCCAGAACACCTCGTTCAAATCCATCGAGGACGTGCACCTCTGGATGATCGAAAACCACCTGGGCCGGCGTAGCGTGTCGGATTTCCAGCGTGGGGTGCTGGCGCTGCGCAAGAAGGAAATCCTGCAGGCGCGCACCGCGGCTGCGCCCGCGCCCGACGATCCGCCCTGGGACGAAGACTCCGGCGAACCGCCGCCGTTGCCTGCCGCAGTCGTGTCGCAGGCGCTGAGCCGGCAGGCTTTGGCTCGGGCTGCGCGGATCAGCAGCAATACCCTGGGGCAGATCGAGAAGATACAGAAGGCTGCGGCGCCGGAACTGGTGCGTGCGGTCAAGGATGGCGCTATCTCGATTAACGCTGCGGCGGCGGTCGCGACGTTGCCGCCGGAACGACAGGCTGCGGCCGTGGCTGGCGGCAGGAAGGAGTTGCAGCAGGCAGCCCGCGAAGTCCGCCAAGCCAAGGCCCCGCCGCCTCGGGAGGCTGTGCCGGATATTCCTATTGAGAACATTGCGGATTTGCCGGCGGAGGTGGCGCGGTTACGGGAGTTGCTGACTCGGCTGACGGATGAAAGGGATCAGTTGAAGAAGAAGGTGATGCATTTGACGGTGGCGTTGGCGGAGGCGAGGAATGCGTCGGGGGGAGGGGATGACTAAAGGCCTGGTTGGGAAAGGCTGAACGGCTTGCCAAGCGTGGGCTTTGCGTTGCTCAGCCTAAAGCCAGCTTCCGTCGTCGCTGTGATTAGTCGCGCCAGCCGCTAAGTCGGTTCGGCTTACGGTTGCGCCGCTGTATCGCCCGGAAGGATTGGATTGCTCCTTCCGGGCTAGTTACTTGCACAGCGATCACGAATAACCTATTCGTTAAAAAATGAATGAAGGGCGATCACGAGAAAGTGACGCTGGCACTTGACTACATCGCGGAGCGCGCGAAGTTGAAGGCTGACAGCGACGCTGCAAAACCCTGTCGGGATGCCGCAAACGCCAAACAGTCGCGTCCCACGACCCGCAGTTTTTTCATCGAGTACGGGCGTCTCGCGTAGGACGCTTGCATTCTCCACGGCTGATGGATGAAAAAAGATGCAAAACATGCTTCCGAAACTTCTGCTGCTGAGCTTTCTCTTGATGGGATCCTCTGGAAGTGCAACCGCGCAGCCCTCTCAGAAAGCGGATGCCGATGCCAAGAAGGTTGCAGCGGCACTTCTAGCTACAGCGAGCCCGCAGAAGGAGACCAGGCAAGTGTTCGCTCAGCGTGTTGGCCCTACCTTCAAGCGCCTGGTAGCAACCGAGACCATGACGCGAGTTGTATTGGGACCAGCGTGGGGATCAATGTCAGCGTCAAGGCAGGCAGAAGCCGTCGATCTTTATAGCCGGTTCCTGATGAGGACCCTCCAAGGCGCCTTCGAAAACCCGTTGCCCTCGCAGTTTGAGTTGGAGGATGGGGAGAGGTTCCGAAGTAAGCCCGGCTCGGCTACTGTGTATCAGATCACCTGCCTCACGCTGAAAACAGCAGACTGCATTTACTATTCGGCGAAATCGAAGGCCAACGAGTTCACCATGGCGTTTCAACTTCTTTATATTGATGGTAGGTGGCAGGTGGTCGACATGCATGTGAGCGGGATGTCCGTTCAGCAGGTCTATCATTCGAATTTCAGTTCCATTATCAAGTCTGATTCGATCGAAAAGTTGCTGGAAGAGCTTCGCGCGCGAGTCGATAGCTGATCTGGCTGGTATTTCGCCGCTGACCATGGGCGCTCATGGTGAGGGGAGGGAATTTCCTTTGCGGAATTGCAGTCTGGCACCTTTTCCCCGCCGTTTGCGCACCCAGATCACCAATCCAGTCACGCTCAGCGTCGCAACAAAAATCCCCATGAACGAAATCAACACGCGCCCCGGCATGCCCAGCAGCCGGCCGGAGTGCAGCGGCAATTGCGCCTGCATGAATACGTCGCCCCAGGTGCCTTGGCCCGGCACTCTTTCGCCGACGATCGTACCGGTGTCGCCGTCCAGGTAAAGCACGTTGTTCCCCATGCCGTTCTCATCCCGGTCGTCTTCCGGCGTGTAGAACGTCACGCCATAAATGCCGAAGCGCTGCGCATAGAAAAGAGACCCGGCGGGGGCAGTCCAGCCTCGACGGCTGCCTTCGGCCTCGGCTACGGCGATAGCCTGCTCTCGACGCAGCAGCGGGTCGGTCAGTTCCCGCTCGCGACTGCCCAGGCGCGACTGAAATGGCGAGGGCGTGATCGGTGAGAAAACCGACACGAGCGGCTGCATCACTTGCGTTCCCAGGTTCAGCGACACCGAGGTCACGGCCAGCATCAGCAGCAGGCCCCATACCCATACGCCACCCGAGCGATGCACGTCGAAATTGAGTTTGACGCCGCCCTGGCGCAGCCGGAAGCTCAGCGACTTGCGCCAGCTGCGCACATTGGGAAATGAGATACAGAGTGCCAGGAAACTGTCGATGATCCAGACCGCCGACACCACGCCCATCAGCCACACCCCGAATTCGATTCCCCAGCCTTTGGGGATGTGCAGGGTGTAGTGCAGCTTGTAGAGAAAGGGCAGCAAGTTCTCGCGCGACAGCGATATCTGGCCCCACTGCCGCTGCCCCTGGACCTGGCCGGTGGCAGGATCCACGGCCAGTTGATTGAAGCCGAGGACGTAGGGCGCTGCGGTAGCGGGATCGATGCGCGCGGCGACACCCAGCATCGCAGTGTGGCCAGGCTCCAGCGTCAGCGGGACAAAGCTGACGCGCAGGCGCGGGTCAGCCGCCTCGACCCGGCGCGCCAACTCCAAGGGAGCTAGTGCGTTAGCTGTCGCACCGGAGGCGGCCACGTACAGTTTGGGGTTAGCCCACTCGTCGAGTTCGTGATTCCATGCGATCAGCGCGCCGGTCAAGCCGGCGACGAACAGGAAACCCGCGATGAACAGGCCGCACCAGCGATGCAGCAACACCATCGCGCCACGCATGCCGCCGCGCATCAGAATTGGTAGCGTGCCGACAGCGTCACACTGCGCGGCTCGCCATAGACATTGCTCGGAAAGCCCACATTGCCGGACAGCGCGTTGTAGTACTTCTTGTCAAAGACATTATTGATGTTGAGCTGTACATCCAGCTTCGGCGTCGCCTGCCAGCCCACTACCAGGTCGGCCAGGGTGTAGGCGTCCTGGCTGATACGGAAGGGAACGCCGCTCGTGGTGCCCTGGTTGTAGATGGAGCCCTGGCGGTAGACCGAGCCGCCGATGCGCCAGCCTTGCAAAGCGCCAGACAGCCGGTACATCGTCGACAGCTTGAACAGGTGTCGCGGCGTGTCGGTGTCGAACAGCTCGCCCACATTGTCGGGGTTCGCATCCTTGCGATAACGCGCGATGGCCACCGTGTAGCCCAGGCTCACTTGCCAGTTGGGGGTGATGGCGCCCTGCAATTCGAATTCCACGCCCTGGCTGCGTACTTCGCCAGCGGCCGAATAGCAGGCGACAGTCGGGTAACCGGCGCATTGGGTCTGATCGGTGCTGCGGAAGGCGCGGTTTTTCTGGTCGATGCGGAACAATGCTGCCGAGGCATTCAGCGCGCCATTGAAGTATTCGCCTTTGATACCGATTTCATAGTTTTGCCCGATCACCGGATCCAGCAGATTGTTGCTGGCGTCCATGTAATTCTGAGGCTTGAAGATGTCCGTGTAGCTGGCGTAGACGGAGTGCTGGTCGTTCAAGTCGTAGACGATGCCGGCGTACTTTGTCAGTTGGTTATTGATGCGGTATCGGTTATGCGCGCTGACGGATGGCGTATTGGCGGTAAAGCTGGGATACGTGTTGACGGTGTCGTTGTAGTCGAACCAGTCCAACCGTCCGCCCAGTATCAGTTTCAGCCGATCGGCCAGGTTCAGGCGGGTCGTGGCGTATAAGCTTTGCTGGGTGATGTCGGCGTCCATCCAGTCGCGCAGCGGGATATTGGGATTGGCGACGGCACTCGGATCGAAGTCGTAGAGATCGAGGTTGTCGTAGAGAACCACGCCTTGACGGCTGTTGCCGTCGAAATCGATGTTGCGGTAGCTGGCGCCCAGTACCAGTTCATGCGTGCGGCCAAGCAATTGAAAGGGACCGTTGGCATACAGGTCCACGCTGCTCTGCTTTTCCGTATGGGCGTTGCGCGCGCCTAGTTGGCGGTATTTTGCGGTGGTGAAGTTGTAATTGAGGTAATGGCCCAGCATGTCGACCTCGGCCTGCGCGTAGTAGGCCGAGAGATGCGTACGCCAGCCATTTTCGAATCGGTGGTCGAGTCCCACGAATGCCGAAGTGGTGTTCTTGTTCCAATGTTCCCAGTCATTGGCATATGAGGTGGATCGAGGCAGATCCAGATCGCTACCGTCGCGGGCCACGGGCAAGCCGGTAAAGCCATTGCCATGCAACCTGTTCTCTTGGTGCAACGCGCTGAGCGTGAGCGTGGTGGACGCAGTCAAGTCCTTTTCCAGGATCCCGTAAAACGTCTGGCCGCTGCTGTTTTCGCCACGCTTGTAGCTTCCGTAGTCCTGAGTGGCGATCACGGCGCGGCCGCGTAGACTGCCGTCCTCCGATAGCGGACCAGAGGCGTCCAGCTGGGCTCTATAGTGGTCCCAACTGCCGGCGCTCACGTCGGCGGATACCTGCGGCACATCGGTCGGCCGCTTGCGCACCAGATTGATCGCAGCCGACGGATTCCCTGCACCCTGCACCAGCCCGGTGGCGCCACGCACGATCTCCACGCGGTCATAAATAGCCATGTCGGTGGACAGCAGGTCCTGCGACAGGTTGGAGCTGTCCAGGCTCACGGGCAGGCCGTCGAACATGATGTTGTCCACATACATGCCGCGCGCATAAAAGGAGGCGCGCTCCGGGCCGAAGCGCCGGTACGTCAGGCCGGGGGCAGCCTGCACCACATCGTTGATCGTCTGCAGGTTCTGATCCTTGATGCGTTCGTTGGTAATGACGGTGACCGACTGCGGTGTCTCGCGCATGGACAGGTTGAGCCGGGTGGCCGTGGCCATGCTGCTGGTGGTGTACGAGTCCGTGCCCTCGGTAGTGCCGTCCGCTACCGATGTTCCGGTTACTGTAACCATGGGCAGCGTGGCGGCGTCGGACGCAGCGGACGAGAGCGTCTCGTCGACTTGCAGCACGTACGCGCCATTGTCCAGTTGCACGGCCCGCAGGCCGCTGCCGGCAAGCAGAAGGCTCAGCGCGCCCGCGGCGGGATGGCGGCCGCTCACGCCGGCCGTGCGCTTGCCCTGGGTTTGCTCGGCGGTAAAGGTCAACATGATGTTGGCCGTGCTGGCCAACTGACGCAAAGCGGGCGCCAGCGGCCCGGCGGCAATCCTGAATTCGACCGCGGCGGTCCCTGCTGCGGGAGGCGCGGCGCCTTGCGCCAGCACGGCGGCCGGAACGCCGGCCGCGAGGGCGGCGGTCAGCGTCAGGGCGGCAAGCGCAGTAGACGATGGGTAAGGGCGCTCCGAATCGTGGGCGCGGTGCAGGTTCGGCATGTTCTTCCTCTGGATTGGACCTCCGAAAATCCCGGTCCTTCCTAGGTAGGTGCCGCGAACATGCCAATCGGGCAGTCGATTCGAAAAAATTTTTTTCGGGCCTCAATCGGCCGGTACGATCGTCGCCCAGTAACGGGTGCGCCATTGCACGCGTATCGGCAGCACGCTGGGCAGCGTAGCCAGGATCCTGTCCGTGTCCGCCAATGGAAAGACACCCGAAAGCCGTAGATTCGCGATTTGCGGATCGACGCGCAGCACGCCCCGCCGATAACGATCCAGTTCGGCAGCGAAGTCGCCCAGCCGCTGCTCGTCCGCCACCAACTGACCCCGCGCCCATGCATCCGCCTGCTCATTGATCGCGCGCGGCGCCCCAACAGCATCGCGGCTGAACTGGGTCTGCTGGCCGGCGTGCAGCACACTCGCGCCGGAGCCGGCGCGGGGAGAGACTTCCACGGCGCTTTCCAGAACCGCCACACTGGTCTGTCCAGCGCGCTGCCGTACAGTGAATCGTGTACCCAGCGAACGGATGCTGCCCTCGGCGGTCACTACCGAAAGTGGCCGCGGATCGGCCATCCCCGGCCCGTGGCGAGTCGCAACCATGATCTCGCCCGCCACCAGCAAGATTCGGCGCTGGTCCGCATCAAAGCGCACATTTGCCGCGCTATCCGTGTTCAGCGTCAGCCGGGTGCCGTCGTCCAGCGTGACTTCGCGTTGCTCACCCGTGTTGCTGCGGTAGTCGGCCGTGCGGGCCTGCCAGGTGTCAGTGCGCGAAGCGAGCAGCCCGGCGCTGGTGGCCATTCCCCCCCACAGGAGCATTCGGGTGACCCGCCGGCGGGCGGCGGAGGAGGGCTGATCGGTGGTGGCGTACGACGACAGGGCCGCGTAAGCCGGAGCACGCTCCAGTGATTTCATCCGGCCCGTGACAGATTCGACATGTTGCCAAGCGGCCTCATGATCGACATGTGCCTGGCGCCATTGGCGCCATTGGCGTTGCTGTTCATCGCCAGCCTCCCCGGACATCAGCAGCGTGAGCCAGTCCGCCGCAGCGTTCGCAGTGGCCCGGCTGATGACGCGGCCGCCAGGCAGGGTTAGCGTGTCTCTATGAGAGGCCATGAATTCAGGTCGCCAGCGCGAACATGCATTCGCGGTTGGCCCTGGTCAGATACTGCTTGACTGAACTGGTCGAAGTCCCCAACCGTTCGGCGATTTCGGCGTAGCTCAGTTCGACCAGGTGCGCCAACAGAAAGGCTTCTCGAACCTTGGGAGGCAGGCCATCGAGCACGCGGTCGATCTGCTGCAGGCTCTCGACGGCCATCAACTGTGCTTCCGGCGAGGGAGCGACTTCTTCCGGCAGGCAGGCGAGAGCCTCGAGATAAGCGGTTTCAAGCAACTGCCGGCGGTGGCGGTGTGCGAGGAGCCGCCGGGCAACCGTCGCCAGAAACGGACGCGGCTCCCGGATCTCAATAGCCGCGGTCTTGCGGTCCAGCAGGCTTAGAAAAGTGTCCTGCGCCAGGTCGGCTGCCGCGAAAGTGTCGCCGACGCGCTTGCGCAGCCATCCCTGAAGCCACTTGCCGTGCTCGACATACAGTCCCGCCAAATCATCGGTTATAGGTAGATCCTGGGCTGGCATGAGGACGGAATGTGGAAGCAAACGAATCAAATGAGAATTGATCGCATTATACATAGACAGCTAATCAATTCGGCAACCCGGCCATCGGACGGGTGCGGGGGCTCGTTCCAAGCCGGCGGCTTCGCCACCCGGGGCTCGCGCGCGAACGCACGCAAATGGAGCGTCGCAAGGACCACGTTCTCTATTTTTTTGTCGCTATGGGGGGTCTGGCTGCACATTGCCGCTTTCGCGGCAAACTCGACAACGTAGAAGTCCGCGGCGGGCCGAGATCAACTTTCTCGAAAAGGTTGCCCACGCCAGCGGCGGATAGTCCTGAGCTAGGCTATTTCTGCCTTTGCACTGCGCTTTCTGCGCAATTCGACCACCTGCGCCGCGCCAACGGCCCGAGCGCGCAACTGCCCACAGCCCCCATCCACATCCTGCCCGGCGCTATTCCTGACCTTGGTCAGCACGCCACGGCTTTGCAGATTACGGGCGATCTCGCGGATGCGCTCGGTATCGGGGCGCTGGTAATCATCCCCTTCGAGACTATTGAAGGGAATGACGTTGAGCACCCCATACTTGCCCTTCAGCAGACGCACGACCGCATCGAGCTCGTCGTCGCCGTCGTTGATGCCCTTGAGCAGCGTCCACTGATACTGGATCGGATAATCGGTGTCGCGAGCGTATTTCTCGCCCAGTTCTATCAGTTCCTCAGGCGCAATTTTCGGTGCGCGTGGCAGAAGGTGCACACGCAGATCGGCCTTGGTTGTGTGCAGCGACAACGCCAGCGCGGGCTTGACGCGTTGCTGCGGCAGGGCCTCGAATACGCGCAAGTCGCCCACGGTGGAGAACACCAGATTCTTGTGGCCGATATTGCCTTCGGTGCCGAGCAGGTCGATTGCTTCAAGCACGTTGTCGAGGTTGTGCGCCGGTTCACCCATGCCCATGAAGACGACTTTCTTCACCGCGCGCTGACGCCGCGCCAGCACGACCTGGGCGAGGATTTCCATGCTGGTGACCTGGCGGATCAGGCCGCTCTTGCCGGTCATACAGAAGCGGCAGCCGACCGCGCAGCCGACCTGGGTGGAGACGCAGAGCCCGTCGCGCGGCAACAGGACGCTTTCCACCATTTGCCCGTCGGCGAGTTCGACCAGCAAGCGCGAGCCGTCGTTGCCGGCGTGTTCGGAGCGGACGCGGGCAAGGGCGTCCAGTTCCGCCGTCAAGGCGGGGACGGCGTTGCGTAGCGCGAGAGGCAGGAAGTGTTCGGCGCTCCGACGTCGCGTGCCGGTGTCGAGCGCTTGCCCTTGCAGCCAGACGCGCAGGAGCCGGCCGCGATGGACGGGCAAGGCGCCAAGAGCGGCGAGGCGTTGGTCGAAGTCGGAATAGCGCATGGGGGGCGGATTTTACCTTGCGCCCGGAAAATGGAGAAAGGACGCTTACCTTGAGCTTGGACAGTTATGGCTGTGTCTCACCCTAGGTGATAAAAGAGCTGAACATCCATGGCCTGAGTACACGCATTACGCTTTCTGTGTCTCGCAAGAAGATTTCTCCGCCTTTGTAGCTAAGCTAATTCAAGCAGGCGTCATTGAATGGCAGAGCAACACCAGCGAAGGAAATTCCTTTTACTTTCTTGACCCTGATGGCCACAAGCTTGAGGTTCACGTGGGCAGTTTGATTACTCGCTTGAGCGCCGGGCAAGCCTATGCACATTTGTTACCTTTCAAGTCCATTGAGCAAACTTGCATCTTCAATGAACTCATACAGCCAGGGTTCTTTAGTCGCCGAGGCTGCCCTGCGTCATTCCGATGCTCGCCCCGGGCGGGGCTGCGCTTCGGATGACTCCGGGGTCCTCGGCTGGCAGTCGCCTAATGCATTGGCTTTGGATGCCGTTCATGGGCAGATGCCGTGAGCCGGCGTCCGGGCGGAGGGATCCGAAGCGCAGCCCCACCGGGGCGAGCATCGGAATCCCGCAGTCCGGGCGCCGGCGACTCAAGAACCCTACCTTGAATAAAGGTGTCAGACTACAAATACGCTAGCCAGATGCTGCAAAATTGTAGTCTGACACCTTTTTTATGACACCTTTTTTCAGCGACAAGATTGCAAGACCAGAGATGTGCATTAGCTCGGTTAAGCTGATTTGGCGTGTCACGAGGGAGATGTGTTGTGCTGTACGCAAGACATCATCGACATACAACTTGAGAAGAAAGGATCATGACCCAGCCGCATTCAACACGCCCACCCGCTTACGCACTGAAGATGCTGTATGCATCTGCGATAAAGCTTCTCTTTACGTTGGGCCTTGCAACTCTATGGACTGGCTCCCAAGCTGCAAGTTTTGATTGCAACAAGGCCGTGAGCGCTACGGAAAGGTTGATCTGTAGCGATGCCGAGACATCCGCGCTGGATGGAAAATTGCATGGGGCCTATGAAACAGCACTAGCCGCAATCGATGCCTATGGCAAGAAAGAGTTGGCGAAAGAACAGCGCAACTGGATTAAATACGCTCGTGATATTTGTCAAGACAGCGCCTGCCTGCAGCAAACATACATAACCCGCATCGCCATGCTGGCTCGTAATGAGGAACATATTGCCAATGGCGAGGTGTACTCGGACTGCAAGCTGCCGGGCAACCAAACCGTTAGCGGCGAGTGCGTTAATGTAGTGTCGATTCGTGATCCCAACTCCCGTGTTGAATCGTTCAACCAATTGCTGTCGTATCAGAAGCAAAACGGCCGAATCATCGGTTGTAGCCGGCTGATTGACCTACCGGTTGGCGTCGCCGGGAGTAATCACAGTTTTGGCGGCTCCTGCGTATTGCAGGAAGGTACGCAGCGCAAGAACGTGAGGATCTGCAACGACGATATGTTCGGGCATTTCCAAGTAGAGCCGTCCACGCCACAGGATGCGTCAGACAAGCGCCTGGTCGACTTTACTTACGCGCAATGCTATGGCGGTTGATGGTAAGCGCCCGGGCCTATCCGTGATTTAGTGTGCGAGGCATATCATGAGGACTAAAGATCATGGATATGCCGATGAAGAAGAGGCGCACAGCGGCGGATCCGGCGGCTCTCGGCCAGAAGCCTCCTACAGCCAGGGTTCTTTAGCCGCCGAGGCTGCCCTGCGTCATTCCGATGCTCGCCCCGGCGGGGCTGCGCTTCGGATGACTCTGGAGTCCTCGGCTGGCAGTCGCCTGATGCATTGGCTTTGGATACCGTTCATGGGCAGATGCCGTGAGCCGGTGTCCGGGCGGAGGGATCCGAAGCGCAGCCCCACCGGGGCGAGCATCGGAATCCCGCAGGCCGGGCGCCGGCGACTCAAGAACCCTGCCTCACAAAACTGAAGCGTTAGGGCTTCGAGAAAAGGTGTCAGCCTACAGTTCGCTACCTAAGAGCTGATCAAGAAAGACCACGGGAACGCAAGAGGTCGCGGGGGCGACCATCCGATAATCGGAGTGGAATCCGATCACCCCCGTCGCAAGTGTTCAGGCGCTCAGAAAGCGCAAGACTTCGGCCCAATCGTTAGTCGACAGGGCGACGTCCTCGTAGTCGCCAGCTTCCTCGTCGTAGCGCGAAACGCAGAAGCGCTGGCTTCTGCCGGATTCGCGGTCGGCGTAGTTGGCGTAGTCGACATACACTTTCAGGCTGCGCTCCTCGTTCTCGAATGAGGGAGCGGCATCGATGTAGCTCGACGTATCGAAATACCCTTCGGGCAGGGGCGGCAGGGTGGCTATGTCGAAGTCGGGAAATTCGCGGCGTAGTCGTTCAAGGTTCATAAGGAAAGCAAGTAGAGGCTGGAGACCTGACATTTTACGTTGCTCAGTGTCAGTCGCCACGATGGCTCCCGAAATCGAGTTTGGAAATGACGTTTACGACCGTCTGGACAGAAGCCGTTCCACGAAAGTCTCGAACATGACAGGCAGAATTCTCAATCAATCAGAGCTCGACTTCTTCCATAGCGAAGGGTACTTGCGATTGAGCGGCGCACATTCCAAGCGCTGTCTTACGCCGCTTCGGGAGCGCATTCTGCGAGAGCTATCGCGGCTCAAGGTCTGGGCCGGCGGAAAAAGTCTGGGCAGTTCGCTGAACAATTTGGCGCCGTTTCAGCAGATCGCAAAGCTATCCTCGATGGTGAAGATTGCGGATCTGGATGAAACGCTGAATACGGCGGAAATTTGCAACGTAGTCGCTGGCCTGACCGGCAGAGCCCCGCAATCCGGCCAAGGCACGCAGCCCTTGCTGTCTTTGCCTCATCAGGGGCCATGGTCTCTGCGCAGCCTGAACTGGCACGTTGACCTGGCTGCGAAATCCGGCGCTGAGGTCCCCGGCATCCAGGTGTTCTATCTGATCGACGACGTTATTGAGCACGGGGGCGCGACTTTGGCGCTGGCCCGTTCTCATCGCGTGGCGGGTGTAGCGGCTGGGAGGCTTCGTGGATCGTTGAAAACGCCGGGTGATCTCGAAGCTGTGCTCAGCGCATCCGACACCAAGATCATCGAGATGTCGGGACGGGCTGGCGATGTGTTTTTGATGGATATGCGCGTGCTGCACACCCCATCCGTCAATTCGTCCAGCCGTATCAGGATGATGGCCACGACTCGTTTCAGTCTGCGCGCAAGCGGATAGGAGCGGGGTCTGCCGGGGGTTGCGGACTCCACCGCTAGTCTTTCGCGCCAGCCAGACCTGCGATCAACCGCAGCGAATCGCAGTCATGACGTCCTTGTCATCCACGATCAAATTCAAGCGCGTGGCGTTGTACTCCATCGTGACCAGTTGGCCCGGGCGCAGCATGCGTGCGGTGGCGCTTCCGCTGCGGGTACGCAGGTCTTCCATGACGGAAGCAGTCGCTTTCTGGCCGATCTGGGATTGCAGGGCTGCGGCGTCGCAGGTCTTGCCGCCGCCCATGGACGACCCGCCGTATGAAGACCCGCCATAGCTGGTCCCCGCATCAGCGGAAGACGAGGTGCCGGAGGAGCTGGAGGCCGCCGGCGAGCTGGATGAGCGCGGGGCGCCGGTGTTGGCGCACGCGGTCAGGCTGGCGACCAGCAGGAAAGGGATCAGCTTTCGGATCATGTAACGCTCCTTACAACAACACGTCTGAAAAAAGCCATGATAGACCAGCGCGGGCGCGCTGTGACCTGGGCCGGGCAGGGCCGCTAGCGGCATTCGTGAGCGCGGCTTCGATGATCCAAATTTTGCATTGACACTAAAGTTTCATGAGAATATATTTCTGAAACCATAGTTTCATAGGCGGGATCATCATGACTTCGGTGTTGCAGGAGCGCATCCTCGCGCTGCAGGACAGCTTCACGGACAGCGAGCAGCGGTTGGCCAGCGTGACCCTGGAGTGCCTGGGCAATATCGCGGCCTATTCGGGCGCCGAGCTGGCGCAGAAGGCGGGCGTGTCCAAGGCGACCGCGGGGCGGTTTTTCCGGCGTCTGGGGTACGAGAACTTCAACGAAGTGCGGGCGCAGGCGCGCGATGAGGCCGACCGTGGGTCGCCGCTGTACGAGATGGCGGGCGTGCGTCCGCCGGACGCGACGGGGGATGCGCTGGCGGAGCATCTGGCCACCGATTTGCAGAACCTGGCGCAGACCTTCGAGCGCCTGGACAGCCGCGACGTGGAGCGGGCCATCGAACTGTTTGCCGGCGCTCGCCGTATCTGCATTGCGGGCTTTCGCAATGGACGGGTGCTGGCGCAGTACGCCTGGGCCTTGCTGACGCAACTGCGCGACGGCGTTGCGCTGGTGCCGGGCGCGGGTTTGAACCTGGCCGAGGATCTGGCTGACCTGGGGCCTGACGACGTGTTGCTGGTGATGGATTTCCGGCGTCGCGTCACGCTGCTCAAGCCGATTGTCGAACATGCGAACCGGGTGGGCGCGAAGGTCGTGGTGCTGACCGATCCCACCGCTACCGAATTGCCCGCGCGCTCGGACCTGGTGTTGCGATGCGTGAACAGCGGGGCGGCCGTGTTCGATTCCTACGTCGCGGCCACCAGCGTCATCAATCATTTGTGCTCGGCCCTGGCCCGCAAGCTTGGGGCGGCCGCGCGCGAACGTCTGCAGAACATAGAACGCCTGCACGAACACTACGGCGACTTGCATCGCTGATTTCCAAGAGGAGACTGACTTGAACCATCCCATTCCGAACGTCCGGCTGCAGTACACGCCCAATCCGGCCTGCGAACCCGCCGCGCCTTACGGCCAACGGCAGCTGGACGTGCTGGGCGGCCAGGCCTATGCGCAGGCCGAGGCGCAGATCCGGCGCTGGCCCGGCTATCAGCCTACGCCGTTGCGCGATCTGTCGGGTCTGGCCCATGCCGTAGGCGTGGCGGGCATCCGGTACAAGGACGAGGGCGGCCGCTTTGGGCTGGGCAGCTTCAAGGCCCTGGGCGGCGCCTATGCCGTCAGCCGCCAATTGCTGCGGGAATTGGCGGTCAAGCTGGGGCGCGACGATCTGTCGGTGGACGACTTGCTGTCCGGCCGCTACCGGGAGCTGACGCAGGCCATGACGGTGACCTGCGCGACGGACGGTAACCATGGCCGGTCGGTGGCCTGGGGCGCGCAACGCTTCGGTTGCCAGTGCGTGATCTACATCCACGCGACGGTCAGCGAAGGGCGCAAGCGGGCGATCGAGCAATACGGCGCGCAGGTCGTGCGCACGCCGGGGAACTACGACGACTCGGTGCGCCAGGCGGCGCAAGACGCGGCGCGGCTTGGGCGCTATGTGGTCTCGGATACTTCTTATCCCGGCTATATGGAGGTGCCCAAGGACGTGATGCAGGGATACGCAGTGATGGCCGACGAGGCACTGCGCCAGCTGCGCGAGGCGGGCGATGGCGAGCTGCCGACGCACGTGTTCCTGCAAGGCGGCGTGGGCGGGCTGGCGGCCGCGGTGTGCGCGCATTTCTGGGAGCAGCTGGGCGAGCGCCGTCCGCGTTTCATCGTGGTGGAGCCGGACAAGGCGGCCTGCCTGTACGAGAGCGCCCGCGCCGGCAAGCCGGTGGCGGTGCACGGCGATCTGGATACCGTGATGGCCGGGCTGGCCTGCGGTGAAGTATCGCTGCTGGCGTGGGAGGTGCTGCATCCCGGCGCGCAGGCTTTCCTGACGGTTGACGACGAGGCGGCGCTGGAGACGGTGCGTCTGTTGGCGAGCGGCAAGTATGGCGATGCGCCCATCGTCGCCGGCGAGTCGGCGGTGGCGGGACTGACCGGCTGCCTGGCGGCGCTGGCCGATCCGGCGGTACGCGATGCGCTGGGCCTGGACGCTGGCAGCCGTGTGCTGGTGTTCGGCAGCGAAGGGGCGACCGACCCGGAACTGTATCAACGCATCGTCGGCCGGAGCGCCGCCGAGGTCGAAGCCGAGGCCGTGGCATGACTGGCGCCAAGCTAGAGGCCGGCCGCGGCGCCGTGCGGATCGACGGCGCCCGGCTGTTGCGCCGTATCGTCGATCTGGCGCAGGTCGGCGCCATCGAGGGCGGCGGCGTCTGCCGCCTGGCGCTGACGGACGCCGACCGGCAGGGACGCGACCTGGTGGTGCAATGGATGCGCGAACTGGGCCTGGCCGTGACGGTGGACGGCATCGGCAATGTGGTGGGCCTGCGGGCCGGGCGCAAGGCCGGTCCGCCCGTGATGACGGGGTCGCACATCGACACGGTGCGCACCGGCGGCCGCTATGACGGCAACCTGGGGGTGCTGGCCGGGCTGGAAGTGGTCGCGGCCTTGAACGACGCAGGCGTGGTCACTGAAAGACCGATAGCGGTGGCGTTCTTCACCAACGAGGAAGGCGCGCGCTTTGCGCCCGACATGATGGGCAGCCTGGTGTTCCAGGGTGACCTGGCGCTGGAGGACGCGCTGGCCACGGTCGGCATAGACGGCACTACGGTGGGCGAGAACCTGGCCCGCATCGGCTATGCCGGGACGGCCCCGGTAGGCAATAACCAGGTGCACGCCTTTGTCGAACTGCACGTGGAACAGGGACCGGTGCTGGAGCACGAGGGCTACACCATCGGCGCGGTGACGGGCGTGCAGGGCATCCACTGGATCGAGTTCACCGTGCGCGGCGTGTCCAACCATGCCGGCACCACGCCGATGGAGTTGCGCCATGACGCCGGCATCGTGGCGGCGCGCATTGCGTGCTTTGCGCGGGATCTGACCGTCGAGTTGGGGGCGGGCCAGTTGGCGACCGTGGGGCAGGTGAATCTGTTTCCCAACCTGATCAATGTCATTCCCAACCGCGCGACCTTCACGCTGGACCTGCGCAACACCGACGGTGCGGCCTTGCAGGAGGCGATTGCGCGCTGCATGACGTACGCGGCGCAGGCTGCGGCGGCTGAGGGGGTGGAACTGAGCCATCGGGTGCTGGCCGATTTCGCGCCGGTGGCGTTCGACGAGGCCATCGTCGGCCGGGTCGAGGACATCGCGCGCAGCCGCGGGCACCGCGTGCGGCGGCTGCCCAGCGGCGCCGGACACGATGCCCAGATGCTGGCGCGCATGTGCCCCACGGGCATGGTGTTCGTTCCCAGCGTGGGCGGGCTGTCGCACAACGTCGCTGAATTCACGCAGGACCAGGATATCGAGGCGGGCGCCGGCGTGTTGCTGGAACTGATGCTCGAACTCGCAGAACAATGAAACCGTAGGAGACTGAACATGTCACGCATCATCAATGTCGCGGCCGCGCAGCTGGGGCCGATCCAGCGCAGCGACTCGCGTCGCGACGTCGTCGAGCGCCTGCTCGCGCATCTGCGCCAGGCCCATGCCATGGGTTGCCAACTGGTGGTTTTTCCGGAGCTGGCGCTGACGACTTTCTTCCCGCGCTGGTACATGGAAGATCCGGCCGAGATCGACGCGTTCTATGAAAGCGAGATGCCGGGTCCGCAGACCCGGGTACTGTTCGAGACCGCGCGCAAGCTGGGCATAGGCTTTTACCTGGGCTATGCGGAGCTGGCGGTGGAGCAGGGCGTCAAGCGCCGCTTCAACACGTCTATCCTGGTGAACCAGAACGGCGAAATCATCGGCAAGTACCGCAAGGTGCATTTGCCCGGGCATGCCGAACACGAGCCGTGGCGCGCTTTCCAGCATCTGGAGAAGCACTATTTCGAGCCCGGCGAATCGTTCGATGTCTGGCGCGGCTTTGGCGGCGTGATGGGCATGGCCTTGTGCAACGACCGTCGCTGGTCCGAGACCTATCGGGTCATGGGCTTGCAAGGCGCGGAAATGATCCTGCTCGGCTACAACACGCCGGTGCACAACCCGCCGGCGCCGGAGCATGACGACTTGTCCATGTTCCACAACCATCTGGTGATGCAGGCGGGCGCCTATCAGAACGGCACCTGGGTGGTGGGCGTGGCCAAGGCCGGTAAGGAAGAGGGCTGCGAGATGATCGGCGGCAGCTGCATCATCGCGCCGTCGGGCGAGATCGTTGCCGCCTGCTCGACCAAGGGCGATGAGCTGGCGATCGCGCGCTGCGACCTGGACCTGTGCCTGTCCTACAAGAGCACGACTTTCAATTTCGACCGCCACCGGCGTCCCGAGGCTTACGGCCTGATCACGGAACGCAGAGGCGCGGTGGAACCTGCGCCGGAGGTGGCGGTAACCGCCTGACCTGCGGCGCGGCCAGCGCGGACTGTCGATAGACCGTCCGCATAACCGGCCCGGACGTTCCCTTCCCATAAAAAACAGCATGCGGGCGCCCCGAGCGCCTGCAGGGGAGCGTTCGGCCTAAAAAAACACAGACCCCAAGGTGAAAATATGGACCAGTCAGTCGAGAGCATTGCGGCGCCTCCGGTTGCCGCAGACAAGGATCCCCTGGCGGCGCGGGATGATGCGCTGTATCGGAAGGTGGCGTGGCGGCTGCTGCCGTTCTTGATGGTGTGCTACATCGCGGCGTTCCTGGACCGGGTGAACGTCGGCTTTGCCAAGTTGCAGATGCTGGATGACCTGAAGTTCAGCGAAACGGTGTACGGCCTGGGCGCGGGCATTTTCTTCATCGGCTATTTCCTGTTCGAGGTGCCGAGCAATGTGCTGATGCACCGCATCGGCGCGAAGAAGACGCTGGCGCGCATCATGATCCTGTGGGGCATCATCTCGGCCGCCATGGCCCTGACGCAGACGCCGACGCAGTTCTACATCCTGCGCTTCCTGCTGGGGGCGGCCGAGGCCGGGTTCTATCCCGGGATCATCCTGTACCTGACCTATTGGTTTCCGTCGAACCGGCGCGGCCAGATCGTGGCGGTGTTCATGACGGCGGTGCCGTTTGCCGGCATCCTGGGCGGGCCGCTGTCGGGCTGGGTGATGGAGGCTTTCCATGACACGCACGGCATGGCCGGCTGGCAGTGGATGTTCATCATCGAGGCCATCCCTTCGGTGCTGCTGGGCCTGGCGGTGTTCTGGTACCTGGATGACCGCATCGACGACGCGCGCTGGCTGTCGCCTTCGGAGAAGTCGCGGCTGGGCCAGAACCTGCAGAGCGAGAAGACCGCCAAGACCGAACACGTATCGATGCTGACCTTGCTCAAGGACCGGCGCGTCGTGCATATGGCGCTGATCTGCTATTGCACGGTATCCAGCCTGTCGGGCCTGGCGTTCTGGATTCCGTCGGTGATCCGTTCGACCGGCGTGGTGTCGCTGCTGGACATCGGCCTGCTGACGGCGGTGCCGAACGTCTGCGCGGTGATCTCGATGGTGCTGGTGTGCCGCCATTCGGACGCTGTGCGGGAGCGCCGCTGGCACATGATCGTGCCGTTTCTGGTGGGCGGGACGGGCTTGGCGCTGAGCACGCTGTTCAGCCATAACCCGATGCTGGCCGTGGCCATGCTGTCGGTGGCGGCCGCCGGCTGCATGGTGTGCTCGCCCTTGTTCTGGAGCCTGCCGACGGCGTTCCTGGAAGGCAAGAGCGCCGCGGCGGGCATCGCCGGGATCAATTCCTTCGCCGGCTTGGCGGCCTTTGTCAGCCCCTATGCGATCGGCTGGATCAAGGATCTGACCGGCTCGACGGATTGGGGCATGTACTTCCTGGCCAGCTTCACGCTGATCGGGGCGGTGCTGGTGTACCGCGTGCCGAAGAGCCTGGTCAACCGGTAGGCCCGGTAGGCGGCTTCTCTACATCGGCGGGCGCGCCGCGCCCGCCACTTTCAGACAGGAATGATGATGACTCTGGACGTAGTTGCGTTGACCCAGGCGATGGTGCGCATTCCCAGCCTTTCCGGCAAGGAAGGCGAGATGGCGGCGCTGATGGCCGCGACGATGCGCGAGGCGGGGTTCAGTTCGGTGACGACCGATGGCAATGGCTCGGTGCTGGGGCTGATCGGCCCCGAGGATGCGGACGTGGCCTTGTTGTTCGACGGGCACATGGACGTGGTGCCGGTGACGGGCGACTGGCGCTTCGATCCGTTCGGCGCCGAAATCCGGGATGGGCGGCTGTATGGGCGCGGCAGCACCGACATGAAGGGCGGCATTGCCGCGGCGATTTGCGGCGTGGCGGAGGCGGCGCGGGATGGCTTGAAGCACCGCGTGGCGGTGTCGGCCAGCGTGCTGGAGGAAGTCATCGAAGGGCATGCGCTGGCTTCGGTGCTGGACCTCTGCACGCCGCAGGCGGTGGTCATCTGCGAGCCGTCAAAATTGCAGATCAAGGCAGGCCAGAAGGGGCGGGTGGAACTGCTGCTGACCTTCCACGGCAAGCCGGCGCACGCTGCGACGCCGCATATCGGTGTCAATCCCCTGTACGCGGCGGCCCGGGCGCTGGCCGCGCTGGAGAGCCTGCCGCTGCCGTACGACGAGGTGCTGGGCCAGGCGCTGCTGGTGCCGACGGACATCGTGTCGCATCCCTATCCGTCGATCTCCATGATTCCGATCTCGACGACGATACGCTTTGACCGGCGCACCGTCTCGGGCGAACGCCTGGAGGACGTGCTGGCGCAGATCCGCGGGCATCTGGCGGCCCACGGCCTGTCCGACTTCACCCTGCAGGTCAGCGAGGATCAAGTAGCGACCTATACCGGCCAGCACGCCACGCCGCCGCGGTGGTTGCCAGGTTGGCGCTGCGATGCGCAAGCCGGCTTGTTGCAGGCTGCGCGCGCGGCGGTCAGTGCCAGCGGCCGGGATCCGGTAGTGGGCAGTTGGGCGTTCTGCACCAACGGCTCGGAATCGGCCGGACGCCGCGGCATTCCGACGATAGGGCTGGGGCCGGGCAACGAAGAGGACGCCCACACGATCGACGAATCCATCGCGCTGGAGCAGCTGGAAGGCGCGCGCGATATCTACCGGAATATGGTGCGCGCCGTCTGCGGCTAAGGCGTTTGCATGCCGGGCAGGCGGGCCAGCCGGTCATTCAGGAAGTCGATCAGCAGCCGCGCCCGCAACGACTGGTAGCGGCGCGACGGATAGATGAGGAAGGCCTCTTGCGGCGTGGCGCTCCATTTGGGCAGCACGCGCAGCAGTTCGCCGCTGGCGATCAGGTCCTGCACCAGCCACGCGGGGCATAGTCCGATGCCGGCGCCCATGGCCAGGCTCTCGCGGATGGCCAGGGCGTTGTTGACGCGAAAGCGCCCCTGGGTCTGGACGGTGGCTAGGGTCGCGCCCTGGTGCAGTTCCAGGGTGTCGCCGGCAGCCAGCCAGGCAAAGCGCACGTATTCGTGCGCGGCCAGATCGCGGGGCGCGCGGGGCTTGCCGCGCTGCGCCAGGTAGGAGGGGGCGGCCACCAGGTAGCGCGGCGATAAGGCTGTCTTGCGGGCGATGGCGTTGGGCGGCAGATTGCCGCCCAGCCGCAGCGCCACGTCCACGCCTTCTTCCACCAGGTCCACGAACCGGTCGTTCAGGATCAGTTCGACCTGGATGTCGGGGTATTCGTCCAGGAATTCGCGGACCAGCGCGTTCAGGCGGAACTGGCCCAGCGCCACGGGCGCGTTGATGCGCAGGAAGCCGGCGGGCTTTTCGGTCTGGCCGCGGGCGTCGGCGACGGCTTCGGAGTATTCCTCCAGCACCCGCGTGGCGCGTTCGTAGAAGCGCTTGCCTTGTTCGGTGGGCACGACGCGGGTGGTGCTGCGTTCCAGCAGCCGCACGTTCAGGTCCTTTTCCAGCGCGGCGACGATCTTGCTCAGGGCAGGCTGGCTTAGGGCCTGTTCGCGGGCGACGGCGGACAAGGTGCCCAGCTCCACGGCGCGGACAAAGGCCCGCATTGCGCGCAGGGTGTCCAAGGTCATTCCTTTTTGGAAGAAGAGGTATGCAGTTTAGGGTTCTACCGGTGGAATTGGGAAGAACCTATCGTGACGTCACTTTCTCTTTTTCTGGAGTCGTCATGAATCGCTTCAATGCTTTTTCCCTGGTTTCGGCCGCTACCCTGTCCGCGGGCCTTGCGGTCCTGGGGCCGTCCGTGGCCGCCGCCGCGCAGCCGCCTGTTCAGTCGGATGTCGCGCGTTCCAGCTGGGTCAGCTCCTGGTTCGCCAGTCCGCAACCGCTGTGGGAGGATTCCTTCGTGCTGCCCACGGAAATGCCGGCCGAATTGCGCGGCCAGACTCTGCGCCAGACCCTGATGCTCAGCGTGGGCGGACCGCGCTTGCGGGTGGTGTTGTCCAACCGCTATGGGACTCAGCCCCTGGAGATTGGGGCGGCCAGCGTGGCGCTGGCCTCGGGCCAGTCCAGGATCCGTCCGGCGTCCAGTCGCGGGCTGGCCTTTGGCGGTCGGCCAAGCGTGACGGTGGCGCCGGGGGCGCAGGTGGTCAGCGATCCGGTGGACCTGCCGGTATCCGCGCTGGCCGAACTGGCCGTCAGCCTTTACTTCCCGCAGGCAACGCCGGTGACGACCTTCCATTGGGGCGCGCAGCAGACCGGCGCCCTGGTCCGGGGCAATGCCACGGCGGCGGCGGAGCTGCCTGAGGCGCAGGCGCTGCAAGGCCGGGCGTTCCTGGCGGGGATCTGGGTGGAAAGCCCGAAGCGCGTGCCGGTGGTGGTGGCCTTTGGGGATTCCCTGACCGATGGCAATGGCTCGACGCCAGGCGCCAACCGCCGCTGGCCGGACTTCCTGGCGCGCCGCCTGGCGCCGCAGGGCGTGGGCGTGGCGAACGCGGGCATTTCGGGCGCGCGGGTCTGGGGCGACAAGATGGGGGTGAACGCGATGGCCCGGTTTGACGCCGACGTGCTGTCGCAGCCGGGCGTGCGCACGGTGGTGATGATGCTGGGCATCAATGACATCGGCTGGCCGGACAGCGGCTTCGCGCCGGACGACGCGCCCATGACGGCGGCCAGATTGACCGAGGGCTATCGGCAATTGGCAGAGGCGGCGCGCCTGCGCGGCGTGCGCATCGTCGGCGGCACCATTGCGCCGTATGAAGGCTCTTTGCACGGCACGCCGCTGTCGGGCCACTACAACCCGGCCAAGGACGCGGTGCGGCGGGAGGTGAACCGCTGGATCCGCGAAAGCGGCGTGTTCGACGCGGTGGTGGATTTTGACGCGGTGCTGCGCGATCCGGCGCATCCGGCGCGGCTGCTGCCCGCGTATGACTCGGGCGATAGCCTGCATCCCAACGACGCCGGCTACCAGGCCATGGCGCAGGCCTTGGACATGGTCACGCTGTTCGGCGATTGAACGGCGGCCGCAGCGGTCAGTGGAAATTCCGGCTCTGGGTGTTCAACCCGCCCAGCAGGTCGGACAGATCCACCAGTCGCTGCGCGATCAGGTGGCGCACGCCGTCCACGCTTTGCCAGGACCCGTAGACGCCCAGCAGCGAGGCCCCCAGCAATTCGCGGCGTTGGCGTTCTATGAGTTCCGGGCGCACGACCACGTTGACGGGGCCGGTCTCGTCTTCCAGCGTGACGAAGATCACGCCCTTGGAGGTTTGGGGACGTTGGCGCACGGTGACGATGCCGCAGGCGCGGGCCACGCGCTTGTCGGGGTAGCTGTTCAGCACCGAGGCGGGCTGGAAGTTGCGCGCCGCGAGCTGGGGGCGCAGCAAGGCCACCGGGTGGCTGCGCAGCGTCAGGCCCACGCTGCGGTAGTCGGCCGCCACGGCCTGGCCCTCGGACGGGGCGGACAGCTGTGGCGCCTGGGTTTCCTGGATGGCGGCGTCGCGCAGCAGGTCGCGGCTCTGCACGCTGGCGGCGGCTTCCCAGCTGGCCTGGCGGCGATGGCCGGCCAGCGTGCGCAGGGCGTCGCCAGCGGCCAGCGCGTTGAGGTCATGGCGGGTGAGCGCGGCGCGGCGGGCCAGGTCGCCGGTGTCGGCAAAGGGCGAGGCGGCGCGCGCGTCCTCGATGCGCCGGGCGGCGTCTTCGCGCATGCCCTGGATCAGGCTCAGTCCCAGCCTGACGGCGGGGCGGGTGCCGTCGGCGGCGGGCGCGTGCGGATGGGCGGTCCGGCGGGTGCCAGGATGCCCGTCGGGCAGGGTCTCCAGGGCCGAGTCCCAGCCGCTGACCGTGACGTCCGCCGGCAGCACGCAGACGCCGTGGCGGCGGGCGTCCTGCACCAGTTGCGCGGGGGCGTAGAAGCCCATGGGCTGGGAGTTGAGCAGGGCGGCCAGGAAGGCTTCGGGCTCGTGCCGCTTGAGCCAAGAACTGGCATAGGCCAGCAGGGCGAAGCTGGCGGCGTGGCTTTCGGGGAAGCCGTATTCGCCGAAGCCTTCGATCTGCCGGAACAGCGCCTCGGCGAAATCCAGTTTGTAGCCATGGGCCAGCAGGCCGCCGACCAGTTTGCTGCGGTACTTGTCCACGCCGCCCTTGCGCTTCCAGGCCGCCATGGAGCGGCGCAACTGGTCGGATTCGCCCGGCGTGAAGCCGGCGGCCACCACGGCGATCTGCATGACCTGTTCCTGGAAGATGGGCACGCCCATGGTGCGGCTGAGCACGCCGCGCACTTTTTCGCTGGGATAGGTTTCGGGTTCCTTGCCCTGGCGGCGGCGCAGGTAGGGATGGACCATGCCGCCCTGGATCGGGCCTGGGCGCACGATGGCCACCTGCACCACCAGGTCGTAGTATTCGCGCGGACGCAGCCGCGGCAGCATGGTCATCTGGGCGCGGGATTCGATCTGGAACACGCCTATGGTGTCGGCGTCGCAGATCATGTCGTAGGTGGGCGTGTCGCTGGCGGGGATGTCCTGCAGCCGCAAGGGTTGGCCGCGGCGCTGGCCAGCCAGCTCCAGCGTGCGGCGCAGGGCCGACAGCATGCCCAGCGCCAGCACGTCCACTTTCAGCAGGCCCAGCGCATCCAGGTCGTCCTTGTCCCATTGCACGACGCTGCGGTCTGCCATGGCGGCGTTTTCGATGGGCACCAGACGCGACAGCTTGCCGCGTGAAATCACGAAGCCGCCGGGGTGCTGCGACAGGTGGCGCGGAAAGCCCATCAGGGTCTGCGCCAGCGCCGCCCACTGGCGCGCCACCTGCGATTCCGGGTCCAGGCCGCAGGCGCCCAGGGTGCGCAGCATTTCCTTTTTGCCGTCCCACCATTGGTGGGCGCGCGCCACGGCGTCGATGACGCCTGCGTCCACGCCCAGCGCGCAACCGGTATCGCGCAGCACGCTGCGCGGCCGGTAGGAAATGACCACGGCGGTGAGCGCGGCGCGTTCGCGGCCGTACTTGCGGTAGATGTACTGGATGACTTCTTCGCGGCGCTGGTGCTCGAAGTCCACGTCGATGTCGGGCGGCTCGTTGCGTTCCTTGCTGATGAAGCGTTCGAACAGGTTGTTGCCGCGCACCGGATCCACTTCGGTGATGCCCAGGCAGTAGCAGACCGCGGAGTTGGCGGCGGACCCGCGGCCCTGGCACAGGATGCCCTCGCCGCGGGCGTACTGGACGATGTCGTAGACCGTGAGGAAATAGGCTTCGTAGTGCAGGTCCGTGATCAGGGCCAGCTCTTTTTCGATCTGCGCGGTGACGCTGTCCGGCGTGCCTGAAGGAAAGCGGCGGGCGGCCCCGGCCAGGGTTTCCTGGCGCAGATAGGTGGCCGGCGTGTGGCCGCGCGGAATGATTTCGTCCGGGTATTCGTAGCGCAGCTCGTCCAATGAGAAGGCGCAGCGGCGGGCCACGGCCAGCGTCTGGGCCAGCGCTTGCGGCGGGTACAGGTTGGCCAGGCGCATGCGAGTACGCAGGTGCTGTTCGGCGTTGCCGGACAGTTCATAGCCGCATTGCGATACCGGTTGGCGAGTGCGGATGCCGGTCAGCGTGTCGTGCAGCGGCTTGCGCGAACGCAGATGCATCTGCACCTGGCCCAGCGCCACGATGGGCAGGTCCGCGGCCTGCGCGGCGTGCTCGACCGCGGCGCGGTGCAGGTCGTCGCGCGAGCGGTGCAGCAAGGTCAGCCCCACCCAGGCGCGGTGGGGGAAGACGCGTGCCAGCCAGCGCGCCTGCTCGGCCATGCGGTCGGCGTCGGTGCCGTAGGCGGGGCTCAGGATGGCCAGGCATTCGGGCAGGTGGCGCAGATGGGCGTGGCCGCTGGGAGGATGGGTAAGGTCTTCGGGCGCCAGCTGGTATTCGCCCTTGGGCGCGCGGGTGCGGGCCAGGGTGATCAGTTCGGACAGGTTGCCGTAGCCCTCGCGCGTCTGCGCCAGCAGGGTCAGGCCCAGTGGCGCGGCGTCGGGCGCGGCGCGCAGCTGGAAGGTGGCGCCGATGATGAGCGGCAGCTTGCGGGCCTTGGCCTCCACGTGGGCGCGGACCACGCCCGCCAGCGAACATTCATCGGTGATGGCGAGCGCGGCGTAGCCCAGTTCGGCGGCGCGTTCGACCAGTTCCTCGGGGTGCGAAGCGCCCTGCAGGAAAGAGAAGTTGGACTGGCATTGCAGCTCGGCGTAGCCGGGCAACTGCGCCAGGATGCCGGGGGTGTCGTCGTCGTCCAGGCGCATGGCGTTTCAGGCGTAGAGCCCATGCAGGAACCAGCGGGCGTGCTCGTCGTCGCGCTCGCGGTAGATCCAGTAGCGCGCGGCGGCGGCGTCCTCGGCGACGAAGTAGTCGCGCACGGTCAAGGCCGGATCCCACCAGCCGCTTTCGATGCGTTCGGGGCCGCGCATCAGGCGCAGCGCCTGGCCGCCGTATTGCGGCCGGTGGCCGGACAGCTTCAAGGGCAGCGGCGGGTCCAGCAGCCAGAAGGGGCGGTCCAGCAGGGCGGGCAGGGGCGCGGGGCGTTGGGGCGGCGACAGCGCGTCGCCCCAGGCGTTGGCGGCCTCGGGGCGGTGGTCGGGTACCGGGTGGGCGTGGCGCACCTGGTCGCGGCCCAACCGCGCCACCAGCAGGTCCAGCAGCCGGGCATGGTCGGCAGGCGTGCCGCCGGGCTCGGGGAACAGGGTGGTGCTGGCGGCGGGCTGCTCGACCGTGTCGGGCGCCAGCAGCGCCACGGCGATCACGGGCGCTTCCAGTGTGAAGCGCGCCAGCTTTTCCCGCAGCAGGTGCAGGATCTGCGGCGCCTGCCAGACCGGCTGGGCCAGGGCCAGTTCCAGTTCGGTGGGCGGCCGGGCGTGGCGGCCGCGTTCGTGTTCCATGCTGAGCACCACGCGGCGTACCGCCAGTTGCCGGGCGCTGAGCCAGCCGCCCAGCTGTTCGGCCAGGCGGCGCGCCACCGCCAGCACCGCGTCGGTGTGCTCGACGTAGTCGGTGAGTTCGATGCGGCGCGAGAACTGGTGTGGCGGTTCGACCCAGCGGTGGAGCTCGGGCGCCAGGCCGTAGGCGGCGTCCAGGGCCTGCAGCAGTTCGGGGGCGCTGCGCCGCTGCAGCCCCGCGCGCGGCAGGGCGCGCAGGTCCGCCAGGATATGGCAGCCGATGTCGTCGAGCCAGTCGCGGCGGGCCTGCGCCTGCGGCAGCAGGGCTAGCGGCAGGGCGTCCAGCCGCCGGGTCAGCGTGGGCAGCGTGAGGGTACGGCGGGGCGCGCGCCGGCCGGGGCTGCGCGCCAGCAGCCAGGCGCCGGCGGCGGTCGGCGCCATGCCTAGCGACACGTGCAGGTCCAGGGCGCGCAAGGTGGCGGCGACCCGCCGGTGCAGCGCCTTGGGGCCGCGGAAGAGCATCAGGCTGGCGCTCACGTTCAGGAGCAGCGTGTCGCCGTCGGCCAGGGCGATTTCGGGCGTGTATTGCAGCAGCGCCAGCGCCGCGCCCTGCAAGGCTTCGGACTCGGCCTGGGCATCGCGGGGCAGCAGCTCGACCTCGGGAGCGATGGCGGCCGCGCCCGCGCGGCGCATGCCCGGCTTGACGCCGGCGCGGCGGGCGGCGGGCGTCAGGGCGGCGACGCGTTCCTGTTCCAGGACCGCGAACGCCTGCCCCTCAAGCGGCCAGTGCGGGCGCAGTGCGTCCAGCGGCAGGCAGCGCAGGAAGGCGGCGATCCAGAGGCGCATGGCGGGGAGAAACAGGAATGGTGGCGCCGGTGTCCAGGCCCACGTACAGCGGCGTGTCGCAGGCGGGCCCGCGGCGCTTCAGGATATGGACGGACAGGCCGCCCGCGGCCGGCGCCAGCGCCAGCCGCAAGGGCGCGGGCGTGGCGTTCTGCGCCGCGCTGCTGGGGCGCACCGCGATGAACAGCAGGTCGCTGGCCTGGGCGGCCAGGTGCAGGCGGCGCAGGGATTCGGGGCGCACATGAGGCAGCCAGCAGATCAGGGCGCCGCAACTGCCGTTCTTCAGGATCTGTTCGGCGGCCCAGAGCGCGTCCACGGGTTTTTCCGGCGCCACCCAGAGCAATTGACGGGGATCCAGCCGCCAGCTCATCCAGCTGGCGATGTGGGGCGCGTGCGGCGGCTGCACCAGCGCAATGGCGCGGCGCGTTTCCAGTTGGGCCAGCGCCGGACGCAGCAGGCGGATTTCACCGATGCCGGGGTGCGGGACCAGCAATTCGTTCAGGGAACCCAGCGGCCAGCCGCCGTCCGGCAGCTCGGCCGAAAGCGCGGCATGCCCGGTGGGCAGGGTGCGGGCGGCGCCTTGAGCCAACTGGGTGGCGCGCCACAACGCGGGATGGATACGTTCTGGGGACTGCATGGCAAATCGGTTGCCGGGAGATAGGAACCCGGTGGAAGTGGCCGATGAGCCATTATAACTGTATATATGTACAGTATTTAAAAGGGGCGGAGCATGCCGCGAACTAAAAGAAAACCCACCCGTACACCTTTCGATGCAGAGGGGTGGGCCGTGTTGGATACGATTTTAGTTGCTTCAGGCAGGCGGATCGCAACTAAGCGCGGGCGTTCTCACTAGTAGCTGCCGAGGCCGCCACACCCGCCGCGCGATCCAGGTCCAACCCATAAAACCGCATATCCTCGTACCGGATCCAGTGCGACTTGCGCACCAGCCGGTGGCCGATCCACAAGGCCAGGAACAGCGGGATCGCCAGGTAGGTGGAGATCACGCCGATCCAGTCGATGCGGTCTTGCAGGAAGGCCTGGTAGTTCTGGCCCAGCGTGACCACCAGGCACAGGACGAAGGCCAGTAGCGGACCAAAGGGGAACAAGCCGGCCTTGTAGGGCAGGTCGGCGGTGTCGTAGCCATGCTTCACATAGCCCTGGCGGAAGCGGTAATGGCTGACCGCGATGCTCAGCCAGACGATGAATTCGGTCATGCCGGCGAAGTTCAGCAGCCAGATGTAGACGGCCTTGGGGCTGTACACCAGGCTGAACAGGCACAGGCAGGCCAGCAGCGCGGTGGCCATCAGCGCATACAGCGGCACGCCGCTGCGCGTCACGCGCCGGAACAGGGCGGGCGCCTGGCCTTCCACCGCCATGTTGAACAGCATCCGCGTCGCCGCGTACATGCCGGAATTGCCGGCCGACAGCACCGAGGTCAGGATCACGGCGTTCATCACGGTGGCCGCCGACAGCAGCCCGGCGTGCTGGAACACCAGCGTGAAGGGGCTGACCGCGATGTCTTCCACTTCGTTGCGCAGCAGTTGCGGGTCGGTATAGGGCAGCAGCAGGCCGATGATCAGGATGGCCAGCACGTAGAACAGCAGGATGCGCCAGAACACATGGTTGATCGCGCGCGGCACGTTGCGGCGGGGATTTTCGGATTCGCCGGCGGCCACGGCCACCAGTTCGGTGCCCTGGAACGAATAGGCCACCACCATCGCCACGCCGACCCAGGTGGCCACATTGCCCACGAAGGGCGCGTCGCCGACCGACCAGTTGGCCAGTCCCACGGGCGTGCCGCTGTGGATGATGCCCACCAGCATCGCCAGCCCGACGCCGATGAAGCACAGCACGGCCACGACCTTGATGATGGCGAACCAGTATTCGGCTTCGCCGAAGCTGCGCGCCGAAAAGGCGTTCAGGCCGAAGGTCAGGGCCAGGAAGGCCACGCTCCATATCCAGCCGGGCGTATCGGGGAACCAGTAGGCCATGACCAGCTGCGCGGCCACCACGTCCACCGCCACCACCGTGGCCCAGCTGATCCAGAAGTTCCAGCCCAGCGCGAAACCGAAGCCGCCGTCCACGTAGCGCGAGGCATAGGTGCAGAAGGAACCCGATACCGGCATGAAGGTGGCCAGTTCGCCCAGGCTGGTCATGATGAAGTAGACCATCAGGCCGATGGCCAGGTAGACCAGCAGCGCGCCGCCCGGGCCGGCCTGGGCGATGGCGGCGCCGGAAGCCACGAACAGGCCGGTGCCGATGGCTCCGCCCAACGCTATCATCGTGAGGTGGCGCGCCTTGAGCACGCGATGCAGCTGGTTCTGGCCGGCAGGCGTGGCGCCGGATTCTGTCGTCGGAGTTTGCATTACTGGGGTAGGAGGTTGCCGCGGCGGCGGACCATCAGGCACGGGCGCGCGGGCCTGCCCGCCAGGCAATGCCGCGCAAGCCAGCCGGTCCGTGGCGGTGCGGCAAAGGTTGCTTCAAGGCGCGCATTTTACAATGCGGCTATTCCGGGGCCGTTCGGCGGCCCCAGCCAGCACGGAGCAGTTTCATGGCGTCTTCCACTTCTATCGAATTTCTTCCCAACGCCGGCGTCGACGTGCGCCAGCTGTTCATCCTGCTGCACGGCGTGGGCGGCAGCCCCGACGACATGGAGCCGCTGGCAAAAGCCGTGCGCGCGGCGTTCCCGAGCGCGGCGGTGCTGGCGCCCCAGGGGTTCGAGCCCTACGACGGCGGCGGCGATGGCCGGCAGTGGTTCTCGGTACGCGGCGTGACCGAGGAAAACCGCCCGGAACGCGTGGCGCAGGCCTTGCCGCCCCTGGAGACCTATGTGCGCGAGGCGCAGGCCCGTTTCGGCCTGCTGCAGTCGGACACGGCGCTGGCGGGCTTTTCGCAGGGCGCGATCATGGCGCTGGAACTGGTGCAGGCGCACGACGGCATCGCCGGTCGCGTCATCGCGTTCTCGGGCCGCTATGCCCAGATGCCCAAGATCGCGCCGCAGTTCACCACGTTGCACCTGCTGCACGGCGCCGCCGATCCGATCATGAACGTGGAGCTCATCCAGGCCGCCCAGGCGCGCCTGACCGAGCTGCACGGCGACTCGACCATCGACATCGCCACCCAGGTGGGGCACGCGTTGCATCCGGCGCTGATCGAGCGCGCCATCGTGCGCTTGAAGACCTGCGTGCCGCTGCGCAGCTGGGAGGCCGCGCTGGGTCTTAACCAGACGCCGCCCGACGGCACCCCGGTGCATTGATCATTTTTCCCAGCCGCCGCCCAGCGCCAGGAACAGCGCGATCTGGTCGCTGCTGAGGTCGGCCTGCGAGGCGGCCAGCGCGCTTTCATTGCTGGCCAGCGTGCGCTCGGCGTCCAGCACGGTCAGGTAGTCGGTCTTGCCGTACTGGAACAGGCGGCTGGCCTGCGAGGCGGCCTCGGCGCTCTGGTCGCGCGCGGCGCGCAGGGCGGCGTCGCGGTCCAGCTGACGCGCGTAGACCACCAGCGCGCTTTCCGTTTCCCGCAGGGCGTTCAGCACGGTGGCGTCGAAGCGCGCCGCCGCGGCCTTGGTGCTGGCCTGGGCCTCGGCGATGCGGGCCTGCGCGGCGCCAGTGTTGGGGATGGTCCAGGAGATCAGCGGACCGACGCTCCAGCTGAAGGTGCCGCGGTCGCCGAACATGGCGGCCGGACCGCCCGAGGCCGCCGACAAGCCCAGAGAGATCTTCGGATACAGGTCCGCTGTAGCCACGCCGATGCGCGCGGTGGCCGCGGCCAGCGTGCGTTCGGCCTGGCGGATGTCCGGACGGCGGCGCAGCAGTTCGGCGCCGTCGCCCACGGGGATGGTCTCGGTCAGGCGCGGGGCCTGGGCGCATTGCAGCAGCGCGGGCGGGATCTGGCCCGGCGTCTGGCCGGTCAGCGCCGCCAGGCGGTACAGCGCGGTGCGCTGCTGGGCCTGGAATGGCGGCAGGTTGGCCTGCAGCTGTTCAAGCTGGCTGCGGGCGCGGGTCACGTCCAGCGTGGTGCCGCGGCCGGCGCGTTGCAGCCGGTCCACCGCGTCCAGCGATTGCTTCTGCACCTGCACCGAATGCTGGGCGGAGGCCAGCTGCATGCCGGCCGCGCACATATTGGCGTAGGCCCGGGCGGTCTCGGCGGCGACGGTGACGCGGGTGGCGTCATAGGCGGCCTGCGCGGCCTGCTCGTCGCCGCTGGCCGCTTCCACGGCGCGGCGGATCTGGCCGAACAGGTCCAGCTGGTACGACACGCTGGCGCCCATGGAATAGGACCAGCGGTTGGGCGGATCGATGCCGGGCTGCAGTTCCTGCAGGCCGGACACGTGGCCGAAAGTGGGCGAGGCATTGACACCGATGGACGGCTGCTGCTGCGCCTGCGCTTCACGCACGGCGGCCTGGGCCCGTTCCAGGTTGGCGCTGGCCACGCGCAGGTCGGTGTTGGCGGCCAGGGCTTTCTCCACCAGGCCATCCAGCACGGGGTCGTCGTACAGGCGCCACCAGTGGCCAGGCACCGCATCCTGCCGGAACGCCGCCTCGCGCGCCTGCGTGAAGGGCGCCTGCGCGCTCTGCCGCTCGGCCACCGCTCCGGGGGGCACCTGGTAGTCCGGGCCCACGGCGGCGCATCCGGCCAGCGCAAGGGCCAGCGTAAGAGGCAGGAGGTATCTGGTGTTCATGGCGGTTACGGCTGTGCGTCGATTAGGGGTAAGGGGTTGAAAAAGTGGTGATCAGGACGGCTGGTGCGCCTCGGTCTGCGAATGGGCAGGGCCGGAATCCACCGATACGGTGGCGGTCTGGCCGGCCACCAGGCGCACGCCTTCGGGCACGTCGTCGATCTTCACGCGCACCGGGATGCGCTGCGCCAGGCGGACCCAGTTGAACGTGGGATTGACGTTGGGCAGCAGGTTGGCGCCGGTGCTGCGGTCGCGGTCGGCAATGCCCATGGCAATGCTTTCGACGTGGCCGCGGATATGGTGCGAGTCGCCCATCAGCGTCACGGTGACGGGATCGCCTTCATGGATGCCGGGCAGCTTGGTTTCCTCGAAGTAGCCTTCGACGTAGAACGAGCCGGAATCCACCAGCGCCATCACGCCGCGGCCCGCGGTGGCGTAGGAGCCGGCGCGCAGGTCCAGGTTGGTAATGCGGCCGTCGTTCACCGCCAGCACCCGGCTGCGTTCCAGGTTCAGGCGCGCGGTGTTGAGCTGCACTTCGGCCTGGGCCAGCGCGGCTTCGGTCTGCTGCAGCTTGGTCTGGCTTTGTTCCAGCGCCTCGGCGGCCACCAGTTGGCCCAGCGAGCGGTTGCGCTTGGCGTCTCGCACCGCCTGGTCGCGCGCCACTTGCGCGGAACGCACCGAGGCCTGGGCCTGGTCGTAGGCCAGCTGGAAGCGCGCGCGGTCGATCTCGAACAGCACGTCGCCGGCCTTCACGTCCTGGTTGTCGTGCACCGGCACGCTGGTCACCAGGCCGGAGACATCCGGCGCGACCTGCACCACGTAGGCCTTGACGCGGCCGTCGCGGGTCCAGGGTTCGACTTCATAGTGCACCCAGAGCTGCCAGCCGGCGTAGGCGGCCGCGGCGACGACGACGGCGGTCACCGCGAACTTGCCGATGGCTGCGGGGCGCAGGGCATTGGGGAGTTTCATGCTTATCTCTGGAGTAAATAGGGGGAAATGAGGGATACGCCGTACAGCAGCACCACGAACAGCGCCAGGTCGAACAGCGCGGGGTGCCACACCAGGCGGTACAGCCCGGCGCGGGCCAGCACGCGGCGCACCGCCCAGGCAACGCCCAGGGTCACCACGCCCAGCACCAGCAGCCAGGGAAAATAGACGCCATAAAGATTGAATTCGCCGATCATGATGCTTGGCCCTCCAGGGTGGGATGGGCGGGTTGGTAGTCGGGCGCGTCGGGGAAGAAGGCGCGGCGCAGGCCCACCAGAGCGACGACTGCCCGGTCGCGGGCCGCGGCGCCCGGGGGCGTGGCCGTCACGCTGGCCAACGCGCGATCGATCTGCGCCAGGAATTCGGGCGTTTTCTCGCCGACCTGCCAGGCCGAGCGCGCGTGGAAGAACTTCGCCAGCCCGTCCAGCACCGGCTGGATGGCCGGTTCGGCCATGGGCAGGTGACGCCGGGCGCGCTGCAGTTCGGTGATGTCGCGGCCCACGCGCAGATCCTTCAGCGCATCGGCGGCGACCAGGTCGTCCGGACGCTGGGCCAGCGCCAGGCGCGGCTGCAGGAGGCCGATGCGGTCCAGCATGCGGGCGGCGTAGGTGTGGCGCGAAGGCGCGCGCGGCGAGCTTGCCAGGGTTTCCAGTTCCTTCCAGTTGGCGGCCTGGATGCGGCGCGCGCTCCAGTCGGCGCTGACGGTGCGGAAGATGGCGGCGATGATGGCCGCGGTGGCCACGCCCATGCACTGCGCGACCTGCGTGTCGATGAAGGACACGATGTCGGCGGTGTTGGTATCCTGCAGCGCCATCGTGCCCAGGAACCCGAACAGCATCGCCATGGCCTTGCCCGCGGTGGCGGGCCGGGCAATGAAGATGCCCAGCACGAAGGCCGTGGGCAGCATGGCCAGGGCCAGCATCTCGAACGAATGGATGGCGGGCATGATGCCCAGCAGGTACAGCGCCGATAGCGGAATCGAATACACCGTGTAGGTCAGGAACTGCATGATGCCGGGCACTGGATTGTCCTGCGACGCGAAGAAGCAGCTGAAGATGGCGGCCATGAGCGCGGCGGTGGCGCCGTTGCTCCAGGCGGTGCCGATCCAGAAGGCGCAGCAGACCGAAATGGCCACGCCCGCGGCCAGGGCCGACAGCAGCGCCATGCCGCGGTCGCGGTGCAGCGCGGCGTTGGGCGCGGGCTTGGAGCGCGGGGCGCGCAGCGGCGCGCCGGCCAGGCCCGCGCGGATCTCGCGGCGCAGCGCCAGGCATTCGTCATAGGTGTCGACCAGCTCGCGCAGCCGCGTCATCAGGCTGGCCAGCAGCACGTCGCGCCAGTTGGAGCGGCTGTCGATTTCAGGCGTAAGGCGGGTGGCGGCGGCGCGCAGTTGCACCGCGGTCTCGTGGGTGGCCTGGGCGCCGGCGTTGATCCATTCGGAGATGTCGGCGAGCAGGGCCGTGACGGGTTCCGGCAGCGGCTGGCCGCCGGCCTGCAGGGCGCGCATGCGGTCTTCCACGGCGGACACGGTGGGCGTCAGGGCCGCGATCTGGTCCTGCATGGCGCGCACCGCGCCCGAGGTCCAGCGCAGGTTGCTGGTGTCGAAAGGCACATGGGTGGACATCAGGCGCAATTGCGTGATGTCGTTGGCCAGCACGCGGCGGTCGCGGTCCTTCTGTTCAGTGGCCTGGCCGCTGAGCGTGTCGTGCATCCAGTTGCGGGCGTCGCGCACGGCCTTGTCCAGCATCAGCGTCAGGGCCGGGGCCAGGCCACGCGGCAGCACGATGCTGTGGATCAGCGTGGCGCAGACGATGCCCAGACTGATTTCCTCGACGCGGGCGAGCGCGGTGTCGAACACCTGGGCGGGGGCCGTCACGCTGGGAAAGCCGATCATGGCGGCGGTGTAGCCCGCCAGCATGAAGAGGTACGAACGCGGCGTGCGGTCCAGCACGGACAGGTACAGGCAGGCGCCCACCCACAGCACCATGGCGGCGGTCATGACCACCGGGGAATTCGACAGCCGCGGCACCAGGTAGACGGTGGCCGCCGAACCGAAGAAGGTGCCGGCCAGGCGGTACAGCGCCTTGGAGCGCACCGCGCCCGACCAGGGTTGGGCCACGACATAGGCCGTGGTCATGGCCCAGAACGGACGCGGCAATCCCATGCTGTAGGCCAGGTAGAGCGCCATGATGGCGCTCAGGTAGCTCTTGAGCGAGAAGATGGCTTCGCGGACGTTGGGGAGTTTCACGCTTGTTCGTCCTGTGGCTGGGTGCCGGCGCCGCCGCGGCCCAGGGTGACTTTCAGGCTGTCGAAGACCCGCAGGCAGGCTTGCAGGTCGGCTTCGCTTACGTCCCGGAACAGGTGGCGGCGCAGGTCGACCAGGACGTCCTCGACCTTGGCGCGCAGCGCCTGCCCGGCGTCGGTCAGGTGCAGGGTCCTGGCGCGGCGGTCGTGCGGGTCTTCGCGGCGTTCCATCAGGCCGGCGGCGACCAGGTGATCCAGCACGCGCACCAGCGAGGGGCCTTCCACGCCCAGCGCCTCGGCCAGCGCGCCCTGGCGTACGCCGTCTCCCAGGCGGCCGGCCAGGATCACGGGCCAGGCGGTGGCCTGGGAGAGGCCGTAATCGGCCAGGGCCTTGTCGGCGGCGCCGCGATAGGCGCGCGACAGGACCATCAGGGCGGAGGTGGTGGCCATGAGCTGGGAGTCGGTGGGCGTGTTCATGGAATAGATTGTATCCTATCTATTAGCTTACTAATAATTGAAAATGGCGATTATCTCCATGGATTTTCTCAATCGGAAAAATAGGGAGCGGTTATTCCATCCATGAAAAACCAGGGACAGTGTTCTGGGATTCTCGGCGTCGCGGGGAGCGACGCGGGCGCGGCAGCGGCGGCCGCGCCCCGGCGTTCAGCCGTTGCAGTCCGCCCAGCAGTTGGGCGTTTCGTACAGGCGCACGCGGGTCAGGCGCAGTTCGGCGCCATAGTGGCCGTGATAGTGCGGCGCCAGGGTCTGGAAGACGATGGCGGCCAGGTTTTCGGCCGTGGGGATGCGGTCCAGCACCACGGTCTTGTGGCCGGGCAGGCTGTCCAGGAAGCCGCGCACGGCGGCGTCGCCCTCATACACCAGGAAAGCATGGTCCCAGACGTCCACGATGTGGGTCTTGGCGATGTGCTTGATCTCGGAGAAATCCATCAGCATGCCGTTGTCGGACTCGCCGGGAGCCTGCACCACGTCGCCGGTCAGGGTGATTTCCAGCACATAGCGGTGGCCATGCAGGTTGCGGCACTGGCTGCGGTGGTCGGGAATGCGGTGGCCGGCGTCGAATTCCAGCCTGCGGGTCACGGAAATCATGGCGCGCTCCGCAGGGGGCTAGGGTGAATCATGGAATGCCTATGTATTTGTGGGTCTGCAGGCTGAGCCGCCATTGCGGATGCTGCATACAGTACTGGACGGCCTGTTCGGTATTGGCCGCGCGCGCGGGGCCGTCCATGGGTTGCAGGAAGAAGTGCTCGAAGTCCAGGTGCGCGAAGGCTTCGGGCTGCGCATTGGCCTGCGGATAGACCAGCTTGAGCTCGTCGCCGCGTTCCAGCACCACGGGCGCCGTGCCCTTGGGGCTGACGCAGATCCAGTCGATGCCGGCGGGCGGCTTGATGGTGCCGTTGGTTTCGATGGCCACCGTGAAGCCGCGCGCGTGCACCGCGGTCAAGAGCGGCGCGTCCAGCTGCAGCAGCGGTTCGCCGCCAGTGAAGACCACGTAGCGGTCATTGGCGCCCGGGCCCCAGGCCGCGGCGATGGCGTCGGCCAGCAGTTCGGGCGTGGCGAACTTGCCGCCGCCGTCGCCGTCGGTGCCGATGAAGTCGGTGTCGCAGAAGGTGCAGGCGGCGCTGGCGCGGTCGCTTTCGCGGCCGGTCCAGAGGTTGCAGCCGGCAAAGCGGCAGAAGACCGCCGCGCGGCCTGCGTGGGCGCCTTCGCCCTGCAGCGTCTTGAAGATTTCTTTGGCGGAGTAAGTCATGGTGGTGCCGGCGGCCGGATAAGGCCGGACCCCGGATAAATCAGGCAAAAGCGCATTATTTTACTTTGCGCGGCGCATCTATACTTGCGGGCTATGTTTCACGTCCAAGATTCCATCTATCTGGATGAACGCGACCTGGCGTTCACCATGATCCGCGCCCAGGGCGCGGGCGGCCAGAACGTCAACAAGGTGTCCAGCGCCGTGCACCTGCGTTTCGACGTGCGCGCCTCCAGCCTGCCCGAAGAAATCAAGGAAGCGCTCTGCGCGCTGAGCGACCACCGCGTCTCCAAGGACGGGGTCATCGTCATCAAGTCGCAGGCGTTCCGCAGCCAGGAAAAGAACCGCGCCGAAGCCATCGAACGCCTGATCGCCATGGTGCGCGCAGCGGCGCGCACCGACAAACCGCGCCGTCCGACCAAGCCCACCCGCGCCTCGCAGCGCCGCCGTGTGCAGCGCAAGGTGCTGCATGGCGAAGTCAAACGCCTGCGCGGCCGGGTCCAGGGAGACTGACCATGGCCGACGCGCGCCGGCGCTACCTGTACACGCTGGGCGCGCTGTTCGCCGTGATATGGACGGCGCTGGCGATTGCGCCGCATGACCGCGCCGACTGGGCGCTGGAGAACGCGCTGGTGCTGGCCTTCGGCGCGGCGCTGCTCTTTACGCGGCGCTGGTTCGTGTTTTCGCGCACCTCGTACACGCTGATCTTTCTTTACCTGTGCCTGCATGCCGTCGGCGCGCACTACACCTATTCGCTGGTGCCTTACGACGACTGGTGGCGGGCGCTGACGGGACACAGTTTCAACAGCATGGTCGGCTGGGAACGCAACAATTTCGACCGCGTGGTGCATTTTTCCTACGGCCTGCTGCTGGCGTATCCCATCCGCGAGATCTTCCTGCGCGTGGTCGAGGTGCGCGGATTCTGGGCGTATTTCCTGCCCATGGACGTCACGCTGTCGACCTCGGCGCTCTACGAACTGCTGGAGTGGGGCGCCGCCGCCACCGTGGGCGGCGACCTGGGCGCGGCCTATCTGGGCACGCAGGGCGATATCTGGGACGCACAGAAGGACATGGCGCTGGCGGCCGGGGGGGCCGTCATCGCGATGGCCATCACCGCCCTGGTCAACCGCCGCGCCCGCCGCGACCTGGCGCGCGACTGGGCCGACAGCCTCAAGCCGCGCCGCCAGCCTGGCGTGTAGCCACGGCACTCGCCTGGGCTAGCCGCTGGATGCGTCGGCGGAACAGGTCCGCCATGGTGGACGCCGCCAGCGACAGCGGCGTTCCCCGCAGCGTCATGATGCCTATGCTGGCGATCGGCATGGGTGCTTCGGTGCGGATCTGGCTGGCTTCGGCGCCGTAAGGCGGGATCTCTAGCATGCCCGCCGGGCAGACGATCAACGCGTCGCTGCGGACCATCAGGTTCCACATCACGCCGAACGTATCGCAGTCGATGACGCGTTCGGGCGGCTGCAGGCCGTTTGCGCGCAGGCCTTGCAGAAAGGCGTCGGTGTGGCTGCCGCCCGAGGTGTTGAGCAGCCATTCGCAGCCCGCGATGTCTTGCCACCGCGTGGCGCCCGCCAGCGGATGTCCGCGGCGGCAGGCGACCATGAATTCCAGCGGCCGCAGTTCCTCGAAATCGAACTCCTGCCCGCCATGGTTGTCCGCCATGCCGGACGCCAACGCGAAATCCAGCGAGCCGTTGCGCAAAGCCGGCAGGACGGCGGCCAGCAGGCCTTCCGAAACCTTGAGCTTGGCCGCGGGCATGCTCTGCCTGAAATCGTTCAGCACGTCAGGCAGCACGCTCAGCATCACCATGGGCGTCACGCCCACTGCCACCCGCGCCTGCGCACCGCTGAGCAGTTGGCGGATGTCCTGGCGCGCCAGGGACAACTGGGCCTGGGCAAGCTGCGCCCGCACCGTCAGGTGTTCGCCGCATTCGGTGACCTCGATGCCCTGGGGGCTGCGCGTGAGCAGCGGCGCTTCGAGCTCCGTTTCCAGTTCCTTGATGGCCTTGGTCACCGCCGCCTGGCTCAAGTGCAGGCTGCGCGCCGCGGCGCGGATGCTGCGTAATTCGGCGACCTTCAGCCAGGCCCGGAGATGGTGGTCTTTCATGTGCCTCTCGATAGCGACAACCTGGAGTTGTCACCTTAACAAAGAAATAGCCTTATGCGCAGCGCGGGCGATCTCTAAGCTTCACGACGACAAGACCATGCAGTCCCGTACTTCAGGAGCAAGCCATGCAGATCTTTCCCCGTCGTGTAGGTCAGGCCATTTCATTGTGTTTTGCCTTGCTGGGAGCGGCAGGCGCCGGCGCGGCGCAGGCTGATTGGCCCCAACGGCCAGTCAAGCTCATCGTGCCGTATGTGGCGGGGTCCGGTCCCGACGTGGTGCTACGCCCGATCGCGGACGCCCTGGGGCGCGAACTCGGCCAACCGGTGATCGTCGACAACCGGGGAGGGGCGGGCGGTATTGTCGGCACGCAGGCGCTGGCCGCGGCGGCGCCGGACGGCTACACGATAGGCTTCGGCAATCTGGTCACGCTGGCAATCAACAAGAGCATGTACTCGAAGCTGCCTTACGACCCGCAACGCAGCCTTGCGCCCATCAGCCTGGCCATCAGCAATGCCCTGGTGCTGATCGCCCGCAACGACTTCCCGGCAAGCGATGTGCAGGGCCTGGTCAGCTATGCCAGGCAGCATCCGGGCAAGGTCAGCGTCGGCTCGTTGGGGGTGGGATCGAGCGCCCATCTGGCCGGGGAAATGCTCAAGAGCGAGACGGGCACGACCATGCTGCACGTCCCGTACAAGAGCGGCCAGCAGGCAGTGGGCGACATCGTGGGCGGGCAGCTCGACGTGATGATCGACAACGTCGCGGGCGTGCTGCCCTTCATCCGCTCCGGACAGGTAAAGGTGCTGGGGGCGACCAGCCTCACGCGTGTGCCTGTCCTCTCGGACGTGCCCACCCTCGACGAATCCGGCTTGAAGGGATTTGAGGTGGTGTCCTGGGGCGGCATCGTCGCGCCCGCCGGCACGCCCAAGCCCATCATCGACAAGCTCAATCGCGCCATCGCCAAAGCGCTGCAGGACCCCGCGGTGCTCAAGCTCAACGAAACGCTGTCCGTCGATGCGACGCCGTCCACGCCCGAACAGTTCGCCAGCCTCATCGCCAGCGAGATCCCGCGGTGGGGCGAGATGGTCAAGCGCTCCGGCGCGTCCGCCGACTGACTGCGTTCAACCCCACAGGGAGCCATCATGACGAACGAACTCTGGCGCTGGAGCGCCGTCGATCTGGCCCAGGCCATCCGCCAGCGGGAAGTTTCCAGCCGGGAGGCCGTGCAGAGCTGCCTGCAGCGGGCGGCACAGCTAAATCCGGTCTTCAATCCGCTTACCGAGATCTGCGCCGACCAGGCACTGAAGGCGGCCGATGCCGCCGACGCCGCGGTGCGCGGGGGCGCGCCGCTGGGCCTCCTGCACGGCGTGCCGGTCACCATCAAGGCCAACGTCGATCTGGCAGGGTCGGCCACGACCAATGGCGTCGTCGCGTACCGGGACCTCATTGCCAGCGAGAACAATCCCGCCGTCGACAACTGGCTCAAGGCCGGCGCGGTCGTGATCGGCCGCAGCAACGTTCCGGCATTCTCCTGGCGCTGGTTTTCGGACAACGACCTGCATGGCCGCACCGTCAACCCGTTCGACGCCGCGCGCACGCCGGGCGGCTCCAGCGGCGGCGCGTCCGTCGCCGCCGCCCTGGGCATGGGGCCGCTGGCGCACGGCAGCGACCAGGGTGGATCGATCCGGTATCCGGCCTATGCCTGCGGCGTGGCGGGGCTGCGGCCCTCGCAAGGCCGGGTGCCGGCCTACAACGCCAGCCAGAAATCGGAGCGTCCGGTGGCTTCCCAATTGGCCGCGACTCAGGGCCCCTTGGCGCGGAACATTGCCGACCTGAGACTGGGGCTGGAGGCCATGTCGGCGGGCGATTCCCGCGATCCGTGGTGGGTGCCCGCGCCGCTGGACCTGCGCCGGCCTGGAGATAGCCGGCGGGTGGCGCTGTTCTGCGGCACCTCGGCCCTGAAATCCGATCCCGCTGTGCTGGATGCCTTGCTGCGCGCCGCAAAGTACCTGGAAGACGCGGGCTACATCGTCGAAACAGCAACGCCGCCCAGGTTCGAGGAAGCGGCCGAGCTATGGCGCAGCGTGTTGATGAACGAAGCGTCCGGCTCCATGGGCCGCGAAATCGAGCGTGCAGGCGACGCGGCGATACAGCGCGCCTACCGCAGCATGCTTGCGCACACCTCGCCGCTGGACAAGGACGGCTTTATCCAGGCGCTGGCGCTGCGCACCACGATACTGCGGGAGTGGGGCGCATTCTTCGACCGCTATCCCGTCCTGCTCATGCCGGTGTCGTTCGAGCGTCCATTCCCGATCGACCAGGACCAGCAAGGCGACGCGGCCATGGGCGACATACTGCGCGCGCAGAGCCCGCTGGTCTCGACCGCGATACTGGGCTTGCCTGGCCTGTCGGTCCCTGTCGGCCTGGCGGACGGTGTGCCGATGGGTGTCCATCTGGTGGCGGGGCGGTTCCGCGAAGACCTGTGTCTGGCCGCAGGCGAAGCCATCGAGGCGCGGGCGGGGTGGTCGGTGCTGGATAGGCTCGTGGCCTGAGCGGCGCGGAAGGAAGGGGAAGGGCGGCTATGGAGGCATCCGTGGCGGATGGCCGGGCGCGGATGCCGGGCCATAAAGCCCTGTTCGCCGCAGGGGCATGACTATATATCGAATACTTCCGATATAAGATTCGATAAATTGCGATACTTCAATATGACGGTCTCCACTTCCAGCTCCGACCCAGCCGCCTCGTTACCGGCCATTGACGCCGACGCCATCCTCAAGGCGTTGGCCAATCCGGTGCGGCGCGACATCCTTGCCTGGCTGAAGACGCCGCACGCGTACTTCGAGGAACGCCCGGGCCATACTTTCGAGCATGGCGTATGCGCGGGCCACATCGACGAACGCTGCGGACTGTCCCAGTCCACCGTGTCCTCGCACCTGGCCGTTCTGCAGCGCGCGGGCCTGATCTCGGCGACCAAGGTGGGGCAGTGGATTTTCTACCGTCGCAACGAAGCCGCCATTGCCGCGTTCCTGCGGCAATTGAACCAGGATATGTAGCCCCGCTACGCCGCCAGCGGCCCCTGATCCGGGGCCAAGGATTTACGCATGAGCCAACTTTTCGAACCCCTGCGCGCAGGCGATCTGACGCTGCGCAACCGTATCGTCATGGCGCCTTTGACGCGCATGCACGCCAGTCCGGGCCGCGTGCCCAACGACCTGATGGTCGAGTACTACACCCAGCGCGCCGGCGCCGGCATGATCCTGACCGAAGCCACGGCCGTCACCCCGCAAGGCGTGGGCTATGCCGATACGCCGGGCCTGTGGACCCCCGAACAGGTACAGGGCTGGCGCAAGGTCACGTCCGCGGTGCACCGGGCCGGCGGCCTGATCGTGGCGCAGCTCTGGCACGTGGGCCGGATCTCCGACCCCATGTTCCTGGATGGCGAACTGCCGGTGGCGCCCAGCGCCATTGCCGCCCGCGGCCACGTCAGCCACGTGCGTCCGGAGCGCGCCTACGTCACGCCGCGCGCGCTGGAAACGGCCGAGATTCCGGGCGTGGTCGAGGCCTACCGCCACGGCGCGAAGATGGCCATGGAGGCCGGTTTCGACGGCGTGGAAGTGCATGCCGCCAACGGCTATCTGCTGGACCAGTTCCTGCAGGACAGCACCAACCATCGCACTGACGCCTATGGCGGCTCGCTGGAAAACCGCGCGCGGCTGCTGCTGGAAGCGGTGGATGCCTGTATATCGGTGTGGGGCGCGGGCCGCGTGGGCGTGCATCTGTCGCCGCGCGGGGAAATCCACACCATGGGCGATTCCAACCCGGCCGCCACCTTCGGCTATGTGGCGCGTGAACTGGGCAAGCGCGGCATCGCCTTCCTGTGCGTGCGCGAATACGAAGCCGCCGACAGCCTGGGCCCGATGCTCAAGGCCGAATTCGGCGGCACGTACATCGCCAACGAAGGATTCGGCCGCGAGTCCGCCGAGGCCGCCATTGCCGCGGGCCGCGCCGATGCCGTGGCTTTTGGCGTGCAGTACATCGCCAATCCGGACCTGGCGCGCCGCTTCGAACTCAAGGCGCCGCTGAACCGGCCCAACCCGGCCACGTTCTATGCGCCGGGCCCGGGCGGCTACACCGACTATCCGGCCCTGGCCTGACCGGCGGGTCCGGCATTCAGAACACGGCGCGCATCGGATAGGTGAACAAGCCGAAGTGCGCCGCGTTCAGGCCCAGGTGCGCCAGCACCGCAGCGGCCAGGCCGCCGTATTTGTAGGCCAGGCCGTAGGCCGCGCCCGCCAGGCTGGCCAGCAGCATCCATTGCCAGCCGCCTGCGTAATGCGCCAGGCCGAACAGCACGGCCGCGATGATCAACGCCGCCCACGACCCCCAGGCGCGGCCGCGCCACAAGTCCGTCAGCCGCTGTTGCAGATAACCGCGGAACAGCGCCTCCTCGGCCAAGGTCACCAGCAAGGCGTTGTTGATCAGCCAGATCCAGCCCGATTGCGGCCACTTGGGCGCCCAGCCGACCACGCCCAGCGCCAGCGCGCAGCCCAGGCAGATGGCGACGGCGCCCGCGCAAGCCAGGAACGCGGACGACAGCGTGGCGCGCGGAGTCAGTCCCGCCATCGGCGGCGTCAGCGCCAGCACGACCCAGAACGCCACCAGCGGCTTGTCCAGGTTCAGGTACATGCCGAAAGGCACGGCGTCCGGACTCAGTGGCGCTGGCGCGATGACCTGCGGGTTGTGAAAGCCCGGCAGCAGGTGCAGGAACAGCAGCGCGGCCAGCGCGATGAAGAGCGCATGGCCGGCGGTGCGCGCCAGCGCGCCCGATGCGGGCCGGACCAGCACGGCGGCCAGGATCAGCAACGCAGGCCAGGCCAGCGCCACGGCGTCTATCGTGCCATCGCTCCAGGCCCAGGCGTAGGCGGCGGCGAGCGGCGCCAGCGCCCAGCGGCGGGTGGCGGGTGGCCACAACATGGCGGCGGCGATGAACAGTGCGGACCAGGGGCTTAGCGCGGACACGGGCGTGGACGGGCGTTGAAAGGGCTGAGTGTAAACGCGCGGCTCTTTGCGGGCCGCACGGCATGCGCGCCGGACCGCTGAGCGCGTGTGCTGACGCCGCGCCGCGAACCCAGGTATCCTGGCGCCTGCCGGATACCTGGGAGCCAGACTATGAAGATGATCGCGTGGTTGATGTTGGCGGCGGCAGTGCTGCCTTTCGTGTCGGCCATCGTCGCCAAGGCGGGCGGAAAGAAGTTCGACAACAATGATCCGCGCGCCTGGCTGGCACGCCAGGAAGGTTGGCGCGCGCGTGCCAATGCGGCGCAGACCAATACCTTTGAATCGCTGCCGTTCTTCTACGCGGCGGTGCTGTTCGCGCTGTATACCCAGGCGCCGCCCGCGCACGTGGCCACGCTGATGGCCTGCTGGCTGGGCGTGCGGCTGGGCTATCTGGCCATGTACCTGGCGGGCTGGGGCGCGTTGCGTTCGCTGGTGTGGGCCATCAGCGTGGGCTTCATCATTGCGATCCTGTTCGCGGGCGTCTGACGGACGGCGCCATGCGCAAGCGGCGTGTCGCGGCACTGGCGGCCATCGCGCTGCTAGGCTTCATCTACATCAACAACGCTGACTGGGCGGCGCCCGATCCCGGTGCGCGGGTGACGCTGCTCGCGCATCGCGGCATCGCGCAACGCTACGACGCGGCGGGCCTGGAGCGGGACACCTGCACCGCGACCCGCATCGTCGAACCCACCCACGGCTATCTGGAAAACACCATCGCGTCCATGCGCGCGAGCTTCGAGGCCGGAGCGGACATCGTCGAGATCGACGTCCATCCCACCACCGATGGCCAGTTCGCCGTGTTCCACGACTGGACGGTCGATTGCCGCACCGAGGGCCGCGGCGCGACGCGCGAACACACGATGGCCGAACTCAAGGCGCTGGACATCGGCTACGGCTATACCGCCGATGGCGGCAAGACCTTTCCGTTCCGCGGGCGCGGCGTGGGCCTGATGCCGACGTTGTCCGAAGTGCTGGAGGCGTTTCCGCGCCAGCGCTTTCTCATCAACGTCAAGAGCCGCGATGCGGAGGAGGGCGCGGCGTTGGCGGCGGTGCTCAACGGCATGCCGCCGGCCAGGCGGGCAGACTTCATGGTGTATGGGGGCGAGGAGCCGGTAGGCCGGTTGCGCCAGTTGGCGCCGGGCGTGCGCACGCTGACGCGCTCGGACCTGAAGTCCTGCCTGTTGCGCTATGCGGCCGCGGGCTGGACCGGCCACGTTCCGCAGGTCTGCCGCAGCATGGCGCTGACGGTGCCGGTGAACGTCGCGCCCTGGTTGTGGGGCTGGCCCGGCCGCTTCCTGGACCGCATGGGGACGGCGGGCAGCAGCGTGTTCCTGCTCGGTCCTTACGCCGGCGAGGGCCATTCCACGGGCATCGACACCCCCGAGGACATACGCCGCGTGCCGGCGGGATACGCGGGCGGGATCTGGACCAACGAAATCGAAGCCGTGGCGCGCGCTTTCAAGCGCGGGCCATGAAAGCCGCTACTTCCATTCGAACACGGCGCGCGCGGTGCCAGAGTTCTGCACCGAGACTTCGCGCTGTTGGGCCTGGCCGTTGTAGGTCGCTGAAATCCTGTAGTTGCCGGCCGGCAGCTTGACCAGCATGTACGGGCCTTCGGCAGTGGTTTGCAGCACGGACTTGCCCTGCGCATCGCTGATGGTGACGGCGACATTGGCGACGTAGTCTGCCTGGCCGCCGCGTTGCGCCGCGAACGTCAGCGCCAGCGGATAGTCCTTGGCTGCGGCCTTCATGGCTTCGGATTCGTCCAGGCCGATGCCGCCGCTGACGTATTGCACCGAACCCTGCTGCTGCACTGCCGGCATGCCTGCCTGGGCGGTGGACAGGACGCCGGCAAAGGCCATGCTGCCCAGCGCCATCGCGGCGGCCATGGTGCAGCGTTCTAAACGCTTGTTCATGAGACTCTCCTGGATAGGACGATCTGCGCGGTGTCGTGCGCGCATGAACATTTCGACCCGCATGCCGGCGCGGAGTTCGCACCCGCGGGTCTCCGATATCAACCGATTGTTTCCGCAGCCTAGGTAAGCGTACCGCGTGCCGCGCTCCAGGAAAATGTCAGCCGGCTTTCGCCGCTGACCGAGCCGTCCGGGGCGAAGCGCCTTTCATCCAGCTGTCCGGCGCCATCGTCGCGCAGCGCCAGTACGCTGGAACTGCGCGTGCCATAGTTCGGACTGACGATGAACGGGCTGCTCAATAGCCTTTCGCGATCCAGCGGCAGGCCGGTGGCGGGCAGGTCGGCGTCGTCGGCGGGCTGGCGGTCGGCCAGGGCGGCCATCAGCGCGGGCAGGTCGGGCTGCGGCCCGCTGCGCAGCACGGCCTCGAAAGCCGCCTTGGTGCGCGCCAGCTTGGGCCAGGGCGTGTCCAGCAGATGGTTGGACAGGGCATAGACGCCCGGAGCCAGGCGCCGCGGGCCGCCGTCGCGGTTGCTGAGATACCAGGCTTCGCGTGCATCGCCCACGATCAGGTTGAAGCCGTTGTAGGCCTGGCCGGCGGCATGCATTTGCGCCAGGTAGTCGGCCGGGGAGACCGTGCCGCGCAGATAGTCTTCGACCAGCGCGCCGCGCGAAGGCGCGTTCTCGATCATCCTGCCCGGCTCGCGAAAGTTGGTCACTAGCGCATGGCGTCCGCCGGTCGTTGCGCCCATCCAGCTGCCGCCGGCCAGGCCGTCGCGGCCGGCGTAGACCTCGGGGGCGTCAGGCCATTGCGCGGCGGGCAAGGTGGGGCGTTGGTGGAATTCGTCGCGGTTGGCGGCGATCAGGACGGGGATGCCCGGCAGGGCATGCAGGGCCAGTACGGCAAGACACATGGTTCAGACCTGGTTGGCGGGTTTGTCGGGGATGGCTTTGCCTGGCGCGGCCGCGAAATCCGGGCCGGCCAGCGCGGCGCGCAAGGCTTCGATCTGGGCGGCCACGTCGCGCAGCGCGGGGGCGGTCGAGGCGATGGCGGCGGCCGGCATGGCCGCGCCTTGCGCAACGGCGGCGCTCATCTGGTGCAGGCTGGCCGCCAGTTGCGCCAGCTCCGTGGCGCTAGGCGCGGCCTGGTCGGCGTGCAGCGACCAGGCCGTGTCGGAAATGGCGTTGGCCACGCGTTCCAGCGCGACCTCCACCGGCCACCAGGCCAGTGCGCGGCGGCTGACCAGGCGCGGCTCGGACAGCCCGCGCTGCAAGGCGATGCGCAGATCGGACAGGCGTGCGTAGGCGCTGGCGCGCAGGTCGTGGCGGCTGGTGGGATCGGCCTGGAACACCGTGTTCAGGTAGGCGGCCAGCGTGTCCATGGCGGCGGCGACCGCGTTGTCCAGGTTGCCGCGTTCTATCCGTATCCATGGCAGGTAGCCCACCAGCAGCACGATGCCGGCGGCCACGGCCACATCGATCAGGCGCGCCAGCGCGATGGGCCAGCTGCCTGGTTGCAGCGCGCCGATCAGCAGCATCAGGATGGGCAGCAGGATGGCGGAAAACAAGCCGTAGTTGCGCCGCACCGACCAAGGCAGCAGGGACGCCAGCCCCGCCACCGTGAGCAGGCTGACGATGCCGTTGCGGTCCAGCGCCAGCACGGTCGCGCTGATCGCCACGCCCACCACGCTGCCCGCGCAGCTTTGCAGCGCCCGCGCGAACACCGAGCCGAAGTTGGGCTTGAACACCACCACCACGATCAGCGGCACCCAGTAGGAACGCGGCAGCGAGGCCGCCAGCGCCACGGCCTCGGCGGCGATCAGGCACAGGCCCAGCCGCACCAGGTAGCGCAAGGTGGTCGGCCCCGGCCGGTAAGTGCGCGCCAGCACGCGCCAGGGCGTGCGCGGCCGCGCCGGCGGCAGGCCGGCAAAGGCGTCGGCTTCGGACAGCGCGCCGCCGTCCAGCAGGGGCTGCACTTGGGCCAGCGCGTCGGCCAAGGGGGCCATGTCCACGTGGCGCAAGGCCGCGATGTCCTCGCGCGGGTCCGGCGTTGCGTCGTTTTCCACGCGGTCTGCGAGCCGGTTCATGACCCGCGCGCAGTCGCGCGGCAGCACGCGTCCGGCGCGGGCCAGCTCCAGGGCGGTGTTGGTGAGAGGCGTACAGGCTTGCAACTGGGCCGCCAGCCGGGCCAGTCGCGGGGAGGGGCCGGCCGCGCTGCGGCGCGCGGCCAGCACGGTGTCGTAGGCGGTCGTCATGGCCGCTTCCATGTCGCGCCGCGCGCTCATGGTGTGCGAGGTGCCGATGGCGGCGAACATGGCCGCCAGCTTGCGGTAGGCCATGGCGACGGCGGCGCGCTCGGGCGCCGTCGGGTGGACCACCCAGCCCGTCAGGGTCAGCGCCAGGCCGAACAGGCCGCCGGCTCCCACCAGCACCGAAGGCAGCCAGGGCGGCAGGGTGGACGTCAGGCTGGCGCCGACGATGACATAGGCGGCGAATTGCAGCGTGGAGACGGCGGCGATGTTGTTGAAGGTGCCGACCAGGCTGGCTGCCAGCACCAGCAGCGTCATGGCGGCGGACGTCCACAGTCCGTGCCCTGCAATCAGGGTGCCGAGGAAATATCCCAGCGCGCCGCCGAACACGGTGGCGCCGATGGACAGGGCGCGGTTGCGGTATGGGCCGCCGTTGTCGCCGGTAATGGCGGGCAGCGCGCCTAGCGCAACCAGGGCCGCCGCCGCGCTTTGGTCCAGCGCGAGTCCGACCGCCGAAGGCAGGCCGATGGCCAGCGCGGCGCGCAACGCCACCCAGCGGCTGACGGGCGAAGGCTCCATGTGCGCCAGGCTCATCAGCCAACGCATGTTGGCGTTGCGCGCGACATGTTTCAGCGAGGAACGGAACACGGCGGCCTCGTGGCGCGGCCTGGGGATCAGGCCTTGATCAGCGGCGCCTCGTCGGGCGCGGCCAGCCGGAAGTAGTCTTCCGTATTCAGGAGGATGGAGGCGTCCAGGCGGCCGGCGTTGAATACGATTTCACCGTGGCGCTCGCGCAGGCTTGGGTCCACCAGCAGGTGCAGGTCCGGATTGAAAGTGAAGGGCGGAATGGCCCCGATCTCGCAGCCGGTGAGTTCTCGCGCCAGGTCCTGCGACGCCAGCGAGGCCTTCTTGCCGCCGGCCGCGCGGGCGATGGCGTCCAGGTCGGCCTGCTTGTCGGCCGGGAACACCGCCAGCACGTTGCGGCGCTGGTTGGAGGATATCTTGACGCGGCAGACCAGCGCCTTGGCGCCCTGGCTGACCTCGGTGCCGCGGATCGCGGCGACTTCGACGGAGCGGCCAGCCGCGGCGTGTTCAATCAGGCGGTAGCGGGCCTGGTTCTGGGCAAGCAAGGCTTGCAGGCGTTCGTAGACTTCCATGTCGGGGCGCGTAGATCGGGATGTGGCGGGGCGCAGGCCGGGAGTCGGCCTCGTACGCCGCATGATACGCCCGCCGCGCGGCGCCGCGGCGGCGCGTACGCTGATCCGGGCCAGCCTCCTCAGATTTCTCCGGTAAAGGCGTAACCCCAGCCCCAGACGGTGCGGATCGGCAATTCCAGGTTCAGGTCCTGGGCCTTGCGGCGCAGGCGGCTGACCAGCACGTCGGTGCGGCGCATCGATTCGTGGCCGCCATGCGAATCGGTGATGGCTGCGTCGGCGCGCGGCAGGCGCTTGTCGGCGGAAGCCGTCAGCTTGAGCAGGAACTCGCGCTCGGCCAGCGTCAGGGCCAGGCGCTTGCCTTGCGGGCTGACCAGCGTCCAGGCCGCATCATGGAATTGCCATTTGCCTGCCGCGTCGCCTGGCGCCGGCTGCGCCGGACGCGGCTCGGCGTCGACGGCGCGCCGGCCAGGCGCGGGGATGCGCCGCACCAGCGCCTGCAACGCGGCCGCGATTTCCGTTGCGCCCGCGTCAGAGGGCAGGCAGACGTCTGCGCCGCAGTGCAGGCCGAGTATGCGATTTTCGGGCGAGTCGAAGGTGGAGATGGCGACGATGCCCGCAGTGGTGTCCAGGGCGCGCAGGCCAGCCACGGCCATGCAGAGATCGGACAGCTCGGCTTCCATCACCAGCAATGGGGTGCGCCGGGCCTGAAACAGGCGGAACAAGTTATTGGAGTCTTCGCACAACCGGGGCGAGAAGCCCATTTCCGCCAGCGCCGCGCCGCGGTGCGCGCGCACTCCGGGATCGGGAGAGAAGACGATCAGGTCTAGTAGGTCATTCATGAATCGTTGTGATCTGTGCAGCATGAGCGCATGCATGATGCATCGGATACAGCGATTTCCTAAACCCCGCACAACGCCACTTTATTACCCGAATTCTCGGGCAAGGTTACGCAAGGCGCGTCGCGGCACCGTTATGGTGCGTCGGCGGACGTTTCATTCCACCAACCGCCGCCCAACGCCTGCAGCAGGGCGGCGGTGTCGGCGTGGCGCGCCGCGTCCGCGGCGGTGCGCGCAATGCGTGTCTGAAGCAGTTGGCGCTGGCTGTCCAGCAGGCTCAGGTGGCTGATGCCGCCGGCCTGGTAGCGCCCTTGCGCGATGCGCTCGGCCTGGTCGGCGCGGCGCCAGGCCTCGTCGCTGGCCAGGTAGGCGTCGCCGTCGGTCTGCACCGCGCGCAAGGCGTCGGCGACCTGCCGGAAGCCCTCTAACACTGTTTGACGGTAACCGGCCGCGGCCGCGTCGTAGGCGGCCTCGGCCGAGCGCGTGCGCGCGCGCAGCTCGCCACCATGGAACAGCGGCTGGACCAGGCCCAGGCCCAGGCTCCAGACGTTCAGGCCATCGGACAGGTCGCCCGCACGGGTGCGTTGCGAGCCGAAGCTGGCTGTCAGGGTGAATTGCGGATACTGGTTGGCGACGGCCACGCCGACATTGGCCGAGGCCTGATGCCAGAGCGCTTCGGCGGCCAGGATGTCGGGCCGCTGGCGCGTCAGGGCCGAGGGCACGCCGGTGGGCACGTCGGCGGGCAGCGTCAGGTCGGCCAGCCGCAAGGGCGCGGACCGCAGCTCGGCTGGCGCCAGCCCCAGGTAGGCGGCCAGCTGGTGCGTGGCCTGCGCCAGCTGGTATTCCAGCGGCGGCAGCGTGGCCCGGGTCTGCGCGACCAGCAGCTCCTGGTTGCGCAGATCGGCCTCGGACACGCCGCCCGCCTGCTGGCGCTGGCGCATGATGTCCTGCTGCCGCTCCTGCGCCGCAAGCAATGCCCGCGTGTCGGCCAGGCGTTCGTTCAGGTCGGCCTGGCGGATGGCGGCAGTGACCACGTTGGCGGCCAGCGACATGCGCGCAGCCTGCAGCTCATGCGCCTGGTAGTTCACCTGCGCGCCCAGGCCTTCCAGCGCGCGGCGATTGCCGCCGAACACGTCCAGCGTGTAGGACACGTCGATGGACGCGTTGTAGAGCGTGAAGGGCGGGGGCTGCTCGGCCACCGGCACGCCGAAGGCTGCAGGGTCCACCTTCTGCCGCGTCACCGACAGGTTGCCGTCGACCTGGGGCAGCATGCGGCCGCCGGTTTCGGCGTTCAGGTCTTCATTGGCCTGGCGCAAGCGGGCGCGCGCCTGCTCCAGCGTGGGGCTGGCCTGCAAGGCCTGCCGGACCAGCTGGTCGAGCGCTTCGGAGCGGAACAGCTGCCACCATTGCGCGGGGATGTCGACGCCGTCCTGCAGGCGTTGCGCGCCGCTGGCGGCTGAGGCATCGCGAGGCGCGGCGTAGGCGTCGACCCGCGGCGGCGCCGGGCGCTCGAAGTCCGGCCCCACGGCGCAGCCCGCGAGCAGCGCGCACAGGACCGGCGCAGCCAGGCGCAAAGGCGCGGCGGCGGACGGGAAGGGCAAGGGCGTGGAGCGGGACATGGCGGTTCAATCCAGGGTGCGGCGGTAGAACTTCACGGCGGCGGTCATGACGACCACGGTAAACACCAGCAGCGGCCAGATGCTGGGCCACAAGTCCCACCAGCCGTTGCCTTTGAGCAGAATGCCGCGGATCAGGCGGTTGAAGTGGGTCAGCGGCAGCAGGTTGCCAAGGTATTGCGCCCACATCGGCATGCCCTGGAACGGGAACATGAAGCCGGACAGCAGCATGTTGGGCAGGAAATAGAACATGGTCAGCTGCATGGCCTGCAACTGGTTCTGCGCCAGCGACGACAGCGTGATGCCCACGGTCAGGTTGGCGGCCACGAACACCAGCGCAGACAGGTACACGGCCAACAGCGACCCCTGGAACGGCACGTGGAAGACGAAGTGCGCGGCCAGCAGGATGATGCTGGACTGGATCAGGCCTATCGCGATGTACGGCACGATCTTGCCCGTCATCACTTCGATGGGCAGCACCGGCATCGCCAGCAGGTTTTCCATCGTGCCGCGTTCGCGCTCGCGCGTCATGGCCAGGCCGGTCATCATCACCAGCGTCATGGTCAGGATCACGCCCATCAGGCCCGGCACGGTGTTGTATTGCGAGATCTGCTCTTCGTTGTAGAGCTGGTGCACCAGCACGTCGAAGGGCGGCTGGCCACCGGCCAGGCTGGCCAGCGGTCCGGTCAGGTCCTTGGTCGCCACGGCCTGCGACAACTGCGTGGCCGCGCCGATGGCCAGTCCGGTCGCCATGGGGTCGGTGGCGTCGGCCTCGATCAGCAGCGCGGGGCGCTCGCCGCGCAGCAGCTTGCGGCTGAAGTCCGGCGGAATGGTCAGGACGAACAGGACGCGCCCTTGCGCCAAGGCCGCGCGGCCCGCTTCTTCATTGTCCAGCTCTTCGATGATGTGGAAGTAGTCGGACGATTTCATCGCCGCGACGAAGCTGCGCGTGAACGGGCTGTGGTCGGCGGCGATGACCGCCGTCGGCATCTGCTTGGGATCCGTGTTGATGGCGTAGCCGAACAGCGCCAGCTGCATGATGGGCAGGCCCACGATCATGCCGAAGGTGATACGGTCGCGGCGCAGCTGCAGGAACTCCTTGAGCACCATGCTCCACCAGCGCGACCAGGAAAAGCCTTGCAGATGGCGCATCATGGCGGGCTCGCGAAGTTGTCGGTGGAGCGTTTCATCAGGTAGATGAAGACATCCTCCAGGCTGGTGGCTATGGGTTCCAGGGTCAGGTCCTGGCCGGCGATGGCGTCCCTGAGCGTGCGTTCCAGCAGGGCGGCGTCGCGGCCGCTGATGTGCAGCGCCGAACCGAAGGCCACGGTCTGGTCCACGCCCGGCGCGTTGCGCAGGCGCTGCGCCAGAGGCACCAGGTTGTGGCCGTGGATGGCCCAGGTGGCCAGGCCTTGCTCGGCGATGACGTCCTCGGCCGTGCCTTGCGTCAGCAGCCGGCCGTAGGAGATGTAGGCCAGCTTGTGACAGCGTTCGGCCTCGTCCATGTAGTGCGTGCTGACCAGCACCGAGATGCCGCGCGCCGCCAGTTCATGCAGCTGCTCCCAGAAGTCGCGCCGCGCGGTCGGGTCCACGCCCGCGGTGGGTTCGTCCAGCAGCAGCAGCTTCGGCTGATGCAGCAGGCAGGCTGCCAGCGCCAGGCGCTGCTTCCAGCCGCCGGACAAGGAACCCGTCAACTGGCCGGCGCGGCTTTGCAGGCCCAGGTCTTCCAGCGCGCGGTCCACCGCCGCGCGCCGTTCGGGCATGCCGTACATGCGCGCCACGAAATCCAGGTTCTCGCGGATGGTCAGGTCGTCCCAGTAGGAGAACTTCTGCGTCATGTAGCCGACGTGCCGCTTGATCTGCGCGCTGTCGCGCAGAATGTCGTAGCCCAGGCAGGTGCCGCTGCCCGAATCCGGCGTCAACAAACCGCACATCAGCCGGATGCTGGTCGTCTTGCCGCTGCCGTTGGGGCCCAGGAAGCCGAAGATCTCGCCTTCCCGCACTTGGAGCGACACGTCGTTGACGACGTGCTTGCTGCCGAAGCGCTTGTTCAGGCCGTGCACGTCGATGACGTATTGCCCGGCGGACGCTTCCTGCGTGGCGGCGGGCGCGCTCATTGCAGCACCGCTTCCACCGGCTGGCCCGGATGCAGCCGCGTGGCGGCTTCGGGCGCTGGCCGCGCCTGCACCATGTAGACCAGCTTGCTGCGGCTTTCGCGGCTGTAGATCACGGGCGGCGTGTACTCGGCCTGGGTCGATATGTAGTCGATACGCACGGGGATGGGATCGCCGCAGCCATCGCAGCGCACCGTCGCCTGTTGCCCCACCTTCAGCGCGCCCAACGCCGTTTCCGGAACGAAGAAGCGCACCTTGATGTTGCCCGGCGGCAGCAGGCTGACGACCGGACTGCCGGCAGGCACCCATTCGCCCACGCGGTAGAGCGTGTCGAATACCAGCCCCGCGGCCGGCGCCGCCAGGCGCTTTTGCGCCAGCGTCCACTCCGCCTGGGCCAGCGCGGCGCGGGCCGCATCGACTTGGGCGGCCTGGGCGCGGCGCTGGTCGTCGCGGCCGGGCAGGCGGGCCACTTCCAGCTGGGCCTGCAACTCGCGCACGCGCGCCGCGTCCGATTGCGCCTGTTCGCGGCTGTCGTCCAGCTGCGCGCGCGCGATGCCGCCGATGCGGAACTGGTCGGTATCGCGCCGCAGTTGCGCCGCCGAGCGGCGGCTGGCCGCCTCGGCCTGCGCCAGCTGGGCGCGGCTGACGTCCACTTCGGGCGGACGCTTGCCGGTGGCGATGTCTTCTTCCTGGGCCACGGCGGCGGCCAATTGCGCGCTGGCCTGGTCGCGCGCCGCGGTTTCGCGCGTGGCTTCCAGCGCGAAGAGCGGCGCGTCGGCTTGCACCTGCTGGCCGCGCCGCACCGGCAGCTCGGCCAGCCGGCCGGCCTCGGACGACGCCACGTAGACATATTCGCCTTCGGCGTAGCCCTGGAAAAAGGCGCCGTTGTCCTTGCCGCAACCGCCCAGGGCAAGCAAGGCCAGCGCAGAGGCGGGCAGGGGGCGGCGCAAGGCGGGAGGGATGCGCATGGTCAGCGTCCTGGAGTGTCGGGAGTCGGGGCGGACGGCGAGAACAGGCCGCCGGTGAGCATGGCGATGGCGTGGGCCGCGATCGCGCGGGTGTCTATGGCCTGCGGTTGCGCAGCGTCCAGCAGGACGCGCCGCCACAGGCCGGAGGTGGCCAGCGGGAGCAGGGTCAGGCCCAGGACGGACAGAAAGACCAGCCGCGGTTCCACGTCCGGGGTGATGGCGCCCGCGCGCTGGCATTCGGCGATGAGGCCGATGAAGGCCTGCAGGCGCTCGACGGGCAGATGGCGCAGCACGCGTTCGCGCAGCTGGCCGCCTTCATTCACGACCTCGTGCAGCCACAGGGCCGGCAGCCAGGGCCGTTCGACCGCGCTTTGCACCAGCCGGCCCACGACCTCGGCGATGAAGGCGCGCGCGGCAGCGGCGGGGTCCGCTGCGGGAATCTGAGGTTGTGGCAACGGCGACCAGACGTAGCCGATGACCGGCACGATCCGCTCCTGCACGACCGCGTCGATCAACTGGTCGCGGCTCTTGAAGTAGTAATGCACCATCGCCGTGGTGACGCCGGCGCGTTGCGCAATGTGCGTGAGCGTGGTGGCCGCCACGCCCTGGGCCGCGAACAGGCCGGTGGCGGTGTCCAGCAGGTTGGCGCGGGCGGCGGCATTGTCGGGTCGCGGCGGGCGGCCCGGCCGGCGGGAGGGGGTAGAGGGAGCGGAACGCATGCCGCGTATGTTAATTAAATTATTAATTAATTAAAAGAGGGGCGCGCTTCAGGGTTACACGCCGGATGTGCGGGCTTAGATGGTGTAATGGGCCGGTACCCCATCCCGCCATCCGGGTTGTGTGCGCCAGGCCCGGGCGGCTTTCTTGCAGGAGGCTGGACCGTCATGCCCCAATCGTCTTCCATCAACCGCCGCATCGTGCTTGCCGCGCGCCCGCAAGGCGAGCCGGCGGACCGCGATTTCCGCCTGGAAACCGGCGAGGTGCCGCAGCCCGGCCCCGGCCAGGTGCTGTTGCGCACCGTGTACCTGTCGCTCGATCCCTATATGCGCGGCCGCATGAGCGACGCGCCGTCCTATGCCGAACCGGTGCAGGTCGGCGGCGTCATGGTAGGCGGCACGGTGACGCGGGTCGAAGCCTCCAACCATCCCGACTACCGCCCAGGTGAGTGGGTGCTGGCGCAATCCGGCTGGCAAGATTACGCCCTGTCCGATGGCGCCGGCCTGCTGCGGCTGGGTCCCAATCCCGAACACCCGTCCTATTCGCTGGGCGTGCTGGGCATGCCCGGCTTCACCGGCTACATGGGCTTGCTGGACATCGGCCAGCCCAAGGCGGGCGAGACCGTGGTGGTGGCCGCGGCCAGCGGCGCGGTGGGGGCGGTGGTCGGCCAGATCGCCAAGATCCATGGCTGCAAGGTGGTTGGCATCGCGGGCGGCGCGGACAAGTGCCGCTACGCAGTCCAGGAGCTGGGCTTTGACGACTGCCTGGACCACAAGGCGCCCGACCTGCCGGGCCGCCTGGCGCGCGCCGTGCCGCAGGGCATCGACGTGTATTTCGAGAACGTCGGCGGCGCGGTCTTCGACGCGGTGCTGCCGCTCTTGAACCCGCGCGCGCGGATACCGGTCTGCGGCCTGATTTCGGCCTACAACGCCACCAGCCAGCCGCAAGGGCCGGACCGCCTGGGCCTGCTGATGCGCACCATCCTCACCAAGCGCCTCAAGATGCAGGGCTTCATCATCTTCAACGAATACGCGCACCGCTACGGCGAATTCCGCGAGGCGATGGAAGGCTTGATCAAGCAAGGCCGCATCAAGTATCGCGAGGACGTGGTCGATGGACTGGAGAACGCGCCGCGCGGCCTGATCGGGCTGCTCAGGGGTGAAAACGCCGGCAAGCGCATTGTGCGCGTCGGCCCGGACGAAAGGAGCGCCACATGAACATCCTGATCGTGCTGACTTCCCACGACACGCTGGGCAACACCGGCCGCAAGACCGGATTCTGGCTGGAAGAATTCGCTGCGCCGTACTACGCCTTCGTCGACGCGGGCGCCAAGGTTACGCTGGCTTCGCCCGCAGGCGGCCAGCCGCCGCTGGACCCCAAGAGCGACGACCCCGACGCCCAGACCGACGACACGCGGCGCTTTCGCCAGGACAAGGACGCGCAGCGGCAACTGGCCGCCACCTTGCGGCTGGCGCAGGTGCAGGCGGCCGACTACGACGCCGTGTTCTACCCGGGCGGCCACGGCCCCTTGTGGGATCTGGCGGAAGATCCCAATTCGGTCTCGCTGATCGAGACCATGCTGGCGGCAGGCAAGCCCGTTGCGGCCGTATGCCATGCGCCCGGCGTGCTGCGCCACGCCAAGACGGCCGACGGCAAGCCGCTGGTGCAGGGCAGGCAGGTCACCGGCTTTTCCAATGCCGAAGAGGCGGCCGTGCAGTTGAGCGACGTGGTGCCTTTCCTGGTCGAGGACGAGCTGAAGCAGTTGGGCGGGCAGTACAGCAGCGGCCCGGACTGGCAGCCGCACGTGGTCGGCGATGGCTTGCTGGTCACGGGCCAGAATCCTGCATCTTCCGTCGGCGTGGCGCAGGCGCTGCTGGACAGGTTGAAGGATTGAGCGCTGGCGGGCCGGACCCGGTTCCCGCGGGATGCGGGGGCGGGTCCGGCTCTGCTTTGCCCTGGTGCGCGGCATCTGATCGGCAAGGATTGCTGCGCAATGTGTCAGAATCGCGACCTTTTGCTACAGCGCAAAGCGGCAAGAGCCCATTGCGCGCGATGACCGATGCCTCCAGACGTACCCGAATATCCCGCTGGCTCCTGCGTGGCGGCCTTGTTTGCCGCCATGCGGGCGCGCGACCCGGCCACCGGCCGCCATTCCGAAAGAGTTGTTGCGCTGAGCGTGGCGCTGGCCCGGGCCTGCGGCCTGCCGGAATCCGAACAGGAGGCGGTCGCGGTCGCTGCCCGCCTGCATGACATCGGCAAGATCGGCACGCCGGATCGTGTGCTGTATTCGCCGAAGCGGCTGGACAAGGACGATTGGGAAATCATGAAGGCGCACGCCGCAGTGGGCGCCGACATCATCATGCACAGCGACATTCCGCAACGCGAGCTGATCGCGCGGGCGGTGCGCCATCATCACGAACACTTCGACGGTTCGGGCTATCCCGCAGGACTGGCGGGCGAGGACATTCCGCTGCATTCGCGCATCATTTCGCTGGCAGATTCCTACGACGCCCTGGGCGATGCGCGTCCCTACCATCCTGCGCGCACGCATGCGGAGATCATGCGCATCCTGAACCAGGAAGCCGGCGCCAAATGCGACCCGGCCCTGTTGCGCACGTTCGAAGCGATGATCGCGAAGAGCCCCCTAAGGGTTCCGTAGCGCAGATCCCGTCAGCATCGCCGACGGATCGGGCACTCCGGACTGGCGGTCATTTCAAGCGGTAATTCGCTGCCACCACCGCCAATTCCTGCAGCGTGCGCTGCTGCCACGCGGCATCATGCCCCAGCTCTTCGGCCAGGATGCGAGCCACTTCGGGCGCCGCCAGCATCGCGGCCTCGCTGTCCAGGAACAAGGCGCGGTTGCGCCGCGCCAGCACGTCCTCGGCGCTGCGCGCGAGTTCGTACCGTGCGGCGAAACGCACGTGCGCCTCCGACAAGCCGCTGCTCCTGACCAGCATGCGGTCCGCGCCGGGCAGCGCCTTCAGGGCCGGCAGGTCGCTGCCGTAGTAGCTGTCCGGCGTGCCGGCATGCTCCTGCGACGGCGCCAGGCCCGCCGCGCCATGCAGCGGCAGCGATTCGGTGCGGCAGGTGGCCTGCGTCAGCAGCTGGTGCTGGATGGCCGTGTCGACCACGTCCTGCGCCATGCGGCGGTAGGTGGTCCACTTGCCGCCGGTGACGGTCACCAGCCCGGCCTTGGACACCAGGATGGTGTGCTCGCGCGACAAGGACTTGGTGGAGGCTTCGCCCGTGGCCTTGACCAGCGGACGCAGCCCGGCCCAGACGCTGGTGACGTCGTCGCGCGTGGGCTTGCGGCTGAGATAGCGCGCCGCGGTGCTGAGGATGAAATCCACATCCTGCGCGCCCGCCTGCGGATCCAGCGGCAGATCGTCGCGCGGCGTATCGGTGGTGCCGACGATGGTGTGGCCGTTCCATGGCACCACGAACAGCACGCGGCCGTCGTCGGTCTTGGGGATCAGGATGGCGCGCTTGCCCGGCAGGAAATCCTGCGGCAAGGTCAGGTGCACACCCTGGCTGGGCGCCACCATGGTCTGCGCGTTCTTGTCTTCCATGCGCCGTACCGCGTCCACCCACACGCCGGTGGCATTGACCACGCAGCGCGCGCGCAACGTGAAGCTGGCGCCGCCGATCGCGTCCTGCACCGTTACGCCGTCGACCTTGCCGCCCGTCATGGTCAGGCCGGTGGCGCGCATGTAGTTCACTGCGGTGCCGCCCAGGTCGAACAGCGTGCGCATCAGGCTTACGGCCAGGCGGGCGTCGTCGAACTGGCCGTCGTAGTACAGCACGCCGCCCTTGAGATTCTTGCCCTGCACGTTCTCGGCCAGCGTCGGCGCATTGGCCAGCGTGTCGCGGCGCGACAGCCAGCGGCTGGGCGACAGGTTCAGCTTGCCGGCCAGCATGTCGTACATCTTCAGGCCGATGCCGTAGAAGGGCTGGTCGAACAGGTTGTAGGCTGGCACCACGAAGCCCAGCGGCCACACCAGGTGCGGCGCGTTGCGGTTGAGCAGGCCGCGTTCATGCAGCGCTTCGCGCACCAGGCTGACGTTGCCCTGCGCCAGATAGCGCACGCCGCCGTGCACCAGCTTGGTGGCCTTGCTGGACGTGCCCTTGGCGAAGTCCGCGCCTTCGATCAGCAGGGTGCGATAGCCGCGCGAAGCGGCATCGACCGCCGTGCCCAGGCCGGTGGCGCCGCCGCCGATGACGATCACGTCCCAGGAGTGCGTGTTGTCCAGCGTGTTCAGGAGGCGGTTGCGGTCGGGCGGGGCGACGGGGGCTAGGGGTTGGTTCATGGGATTCAAGGTGTTTGCTTCAAGGTATTCGGGGCGGCCGCCACGTCGCAGCGCACGCCGGCGTCCAGCAGGACTTGCGCCAGCGGCTCTTGCGGATGCGCGTCGGTGAAGAAGCGGTCGATTTGCGAGATGTGCGCCAGTTCCACCATGGCCTGGCGCTTGAATTTGCTGCTGTCGGCGGCGAGCCAGACTTCGCGCGACTGTTCGATGATGGTCCGCGCCACGCGCACTTCGCGGAAGTCGTAATCGCGCAGCGTGCCGTCGGCCTCGATGCCGGAGATGCCGATCAGGCCGATGTCGACCTTGAACTGGCGGATGAAGTCCATGGTGGCTTCGCCGACGATGCCGCGGTCGCGCGAACGCACCACGCCGCCGGCCACGATGACTTCGCAGTCCGGGTTGTCCGAGAGAATGTCGGCCACGTGCAGGTTGTTGGTGATGACGCGCAGGCCGCGATGGCGCAGCAGGGCGCGCGCAATGGCTTCGGTGGTGGTGCCGATGTTCAGGATCAGCGAACAGCCGTCGGGCACGGCGCGGGCCACGGCCTCGGCGATGCGCTGCTTGCCGGCGGCGTGCAGGCCCTGGCGCTTGCGGTAGGCGATGTTCTCGATGGTGGACGCTTCGATGCGCACGCCGCCATGGAAGCGCGACAGCAGGCCCGCTTCGGAAAGAATATTGACGTCGCGCCGCACGGTCTGCAGCGTGACGTCAAAGCGTTTGGCGAGTTCCTCGATCGAGGCCGAGCCTTGGGCCCGCACCATTTCGATCAGGGCGCTCTGTCTGGGATTCAGTGTCATGTTCGTATAGTAAAACAACAAAAGCGAAAAATAATGACGCGCCGCAAGATTGTTTTTTGTTCGCTTCTTGAGTAAAACGCACAATAAACGAAAGCTATCTGAAAGAGTATGCTCATCCTGTTGTTCGCTTGAATGCAGGCCGAGACCGCTGTACCGAATACCGAAGTCCGCCGTAAAAACAGGGACGTATAAGTAGGTAGAGGAGACCAGATGCAGCTGAACTTGGACAGGGTAGGTTTGCGGGCCGGCTCGCAGACGCACCTGTATCCCATGAGCCTGGCCCCCGTCGAGGGCGCCATGACGGTATTGCTGGGGGCCACCCTGGCGGGCAAGACCTCGCTGATGCGCATCATGGCCGGGCTGGACCGGCCCACCGAGGGCCGCGTGCTGGTCGACGGCGCCGACGTGACCGGCGTGCCGGTGCGCCAGCGCAACGTCGCCATGGTCTACCAGCAGTTCATCAATTACCCGTCCATGTCGGTCTACGACAACATCGCTTCGCCGCTCAAGCTGCGCGGGGCGGCGGACATCAGCGAAAAAGTCCGCGCCATGGCGGCGCGGCTGCACATCGACCACCTGCTGGAGCGCTACCCCTCGGAGCTGTCCGGCGGGCAGCAGCAGCGGGTGGCGCTGGCCCGGGCGCTGGCCAAGGACGCGCCGCTGATCCTGCTGGACGAGCCACTGGTCAACCTGGACTACAAGCTGCGCGAGGAACTGCGCGACGAACTTTCCGAATTGTTCGCCGAAGGGCGCTCCACGGTGGTCTATGCCACGACCGAGCCGGGCGAGGCCCTGTTGCTGGGTGGCCACACCGCGGTGCTGGATGCGGGCGAATTGCTGCAATACGGCCCCACGGCCGAGGTCTTCCATCGCCCCAATTCCATCCGCGTGGCCCGCGCCTTCAGCGACCCGCCCATGAATCTGTTTCCCGCGCGCCGTACGGGGTCGGGCTTCGTGCTGCAGGGAGACCTGGCGGTGGAGCGGGCGCTGCCGCAAGGCGCCGATGCGGAGATCACCGCCGGCCTGCGCGCCGGCGCTCTCGATGTCGAGCCGCGACCCGGCCACATCGCGCTGCCCGGGGTGGTGAAGCTGGCCGAGATCTCCGGATCCGACACCTTCGTGCATGCGCAGACGGCGGCGGGCGACGTGGTGGCGCAACTGCCCGGGGTCCACCGCTACACGCTGGACCACCGCGTACAGTTCTATTTCGACCCGGCGCAGACCTACGCCTTCGGCGCGGGCGGCGCGCTGCTGGCGGCGCCGCGGCAGCCGGCGGGCGCTGGGGAGACGGCCTGATGGCGCAGATCGAGCTGGACCTGTCCCATTCCTACGTGGCGGACCCCAAGACCGACGAGGACTACGCACTGCTGCCGCTTTCGTTCACCTTCAAGGACGGCGGGGCCTACGCCTTGCTGGGTCCGTCCGGCTGCGGCAAGACCACGCTGCTCAATTGCGTGTCGGGCCTGCTGCGGCCGTCGCACGGGCGCATCCTGTTCGATGGCCAGGACGTCACGGACAAGACGCCGCAGGCGCGCAACATCGCCCAGGTGTTCCAGTTTCCGGTGGTGTACGACACCATGACCGTGGCCGAGAACCTGGCGTTTCCGTTGCGCAACCGCGGCATGGCGCCCAAGCTCATCGGCGAGCGCGTCGGGCGCATCGCCGAGATGCTGGAGATGTCGCATGTGCTGGACCGGCGCGCCAGCGGCCTGACCGCCGACGCCAAGCAGAAGATCTCGCTGGGGCGCGGACTGGTGCGCAGCGACGTGTCGGCCATCCTGTTCGACGAGCCGCTGACCGTGATTGATCCGCAGCTCAAATGGGAGCTGCGCCGCAAGCTCAAGGAAATCCACCACGAGTTCAAGCTGACGCTGATCTACGTGACGCACGACCAGACCGAGGCGCTGACCTTTGCCGACGAGGTCATGGTGATGGCGCGCGGCAGGGCGGTGCAGGTCGGGACCGCGGATGACCTGTTCCAGCGGCCGGCACATACCTTCGTGGGCCATTTCATCGGCTCGCCGGGCATGAACTTCCTGCCGGCGCAATGGCGCGACGGCGGCCTGGAGGTGGGCAAGAGCCGCGTCGCCGGGGTGCCGGCGGAGATGGCGGCAAAGCTGGACGGCGCGGGCCCCGTGAAGCTGGGCGTGCGTCCGGAGTACTTGCGCATTACCGAGCCGGGCGCGCCCGGCGCCCTGGCCATGCGCGTGGAGCGGGTGCAGGACGTGGGCACCTACACGCTGCTGGTGGCGGACTTCGAAGGCACGCCGGTGCGCGCCCGGCTGGCCAGCAACATCGTCCCGGCCGCGGCTGGCGGCACGGTCTGGTTGTCGGCGCTGAATCCGCACACCTGCTTTTACCGCGACGAGGAGCTGATCCGATGAAACCCATAGATCACCGGGCCTGGTTCCTGGTCCTGCCCGTGGTGCTGTGCGTGGCGTTCTCGGCCATCCTGCCGCTGATGACCATCGTCAACTATTCGGTGCAGGACATCATCTCGCCCGAGCGCCGCGTCTTCGTCGGCACCGAGTGGTACGCCGCCGTGCTGCAGGATGAAGAACTGCATGGCGCGCTGTTCCGCCAGATCGGCTTTTCGCTGGCCGTGCTGGCCATCGAGATCCCGCTGGGCATCCTGCTGGCACTGTCCATGCCGGCCAGCGGCTGGCGCGCTTCCGCGGTGCTGGTCATCATCGCGCTGTCGCTGCTGATTCCCTGGAACGTGGTGGGCACCATCTGGCAGGTGTTCGGGCGCACCGACATCGGCCTGCTGGGCGCCACGCTGTCCTGGCTGGGCGTGGACTACAACTACACCGGCAACGACGTCGACGCCTGGGTCACGGTGCTGGTCATGGACGTGTGGCACTGGACGCCGCTGGTGGCGCTGCTGTGCTACGCGGGCTTGCGCGCGATACCCGACGCCTACTACCAGGCCGCCCGCATCGACGGCGCGTCGCGCCTGGCGGTGTTCCGCTACATCCAGCTGCCCAAGATGCGGGGCGTGCTCATGATCGCGGTGCTGCTGCGCTTCATGGACAGCTTCATGATCTACACCGAGCCGTTCGTGCTGACGGGCGGCGGGCCGGGCAACGCCACCACCTTCCTGTCGCAGTACCTGACGCAGAAGGCGGTGGGCCAGTTCGACCTGGGGCCGGCGGCCGCGTTCTCCATCATCTATTTCCTCATCATCCTGCTCTTGTGCTTCATCCTCTACAACTGGATGCAACGCGCCGGCACCACCGGCGGCTTTGACGAGGAGCGCTCAAATGCGTGAGAAAAATTCCCGCTGGCGCGGCGTCTTCCTGACCCTGTACCTGGTCTTCGCCATCCTGCCGCTGTATTGGATGCTGAACATGTCGTTCAAGACCAATACCGAAATCGTCAGCACCCTGACGCTGTGGCCGCGCGACTTCACCTTCGAGCACTACCGCACCATCTTCACCGACCCGGCCTGGTACTCGGGCTACATCAACTCGCTGATCTACGTGGTCATCAACACGGTGATCTCGCTGGCCGTGGCGCTGCCGGCCGCCTACGCCTTTTCGCGCTACCGCTTCATTGGCGACAAGCATGTGTTCTTCTGGCTGCTGACCAATCGCATGACGCCGCCCGCGGTGTTCCTGCTGCCGTTCTTCCAGCTCTATAGCTCCTTCGGCCTGATGGACACGCACCTGGCCGTGGCGCTTGCGCACCTGGTGTTCAACGTGCCGCTGGCGGTCTGGATCCTGGAGGGCTTCATGTCCGGCGTGCCGCGCGAGATCGACGAGACCGCCTATGTCGACGGTTATTCCTTCCCGCGCTTTTTCCTGACTATCTTCCTGCCGCTGATCAAATCGGGCGTGGGCGTGGCGGCGTTCTTCTGCTTCATGTTCAGCTGGGTGGAGCTGCTGCTGGCGCGCACGCTGACCTCGGTCAACGCCAAGCCCATCGTCGCCACCATGACCCGTACCGTATCGGCCTCCGGCATGGACTGGGGCGTGCTTGCTGCGGCGGGGGTGCTGACCATCGTGCCGGGCGGCATCGTCATCTGGTTCGTGCGGCATTACATCGCGAAGGGCTTCGCGATGGGCCGGGTGTAGAGGCAAGGAGGGCGCGCTCATGTTCAGCTGGATGGTATGGACCACTCCCGTCGCCGTGTTCTTTTCCTGCATCGTGCTGATGCTGGTAGGCATGACGGTATGGGAACTGAAATCGCCCACGGCCGAGCGCAAGGGCTTCCTGCCCCTGCGCACCACGCGCGGCGACCGCCTCTTCATCGGCCTGATGGCTGCGGCCTGGCTCAACCTGGCGTTCCTGGGGTTCGGCCAGAAGGCAGCGGAATGGTTTTCGCTGGACGAGCCGCCATCGGTGTGGATCAGCTTCATCGCGTCCATGCTGCTGCTGGCTTTCGTCATGAGGAAAGGTTGAAGAGGGGCGCCAGACCCCTCGCGTATTCAAGCGGTTGGTAAGGACTATCGGCCAGCGTCTTCCCCGGCCAGCGGTCCGCAGCAAACGATGGGGAAGACTTATCGAGGAGACAGGTCATGAAATTGCGCATGCACGCCATGGCAGCCGCCATCGCCCTGATCGGGACGTCGGCGGCCTGGGCTGGCGAACCGGAAGCGAAGAAGTGGGTCGATTCGGAGTTCCAGCCTTCATCGCTGTCCAAGGACCAGCAAATGGCCGAGATGAAGTGGTTCATCGAGGCCGCCGCCAAGCTCAAGGCTAAGGGAGTGAATGAAATCAGCGTGGTGTCCGAAACCATCACCACGCACGAATACGAGTCCAAGACGCTGGCCAAGGCTTTTTCCGAGATCACCGGCATCAAGGTCAACCACGACCTGATCCAGGAAGGCGACGTGGTCGAGAAGCTGCAGACCTCGATGCAGTCGGGCAAGTCCATCTACGACGGCTGGATCTCCGATTCCGACCTGATCGGCACGCACTACCGCTACGGCGCCATCCTGCCGCTGTCCGACTACATGGCGGGCGCGGGCAAGGAATGGACCAACCCCAACCTGGACCTGAAGGACTTCATCGGCACCAAGTTCACCACCGCACCGGACGGCAAGCTCTATCAGCTGCCCGACCAACAGTTCGCCAACGTCTACTGGTTCCGGGCCGACTGGTTCGCGCGCCAGGACCTGAAGGACAAGTTCAAGGCCAAGTATGGCTACGAGCTGGGCGTGCCCACCAATTGGTCCGCCTATGAGGACATCGCCGACTTCTTCTCCAACGACGTCAAGGAGCTGGACGGCAAGAAGGTCTATGGCCACATGGACTACGGCAAGAAGGACCCGTCCTTGGGCTGGCGCTTCACCGACGCGTGGCTGTCGATGGCCGGCGCCGCGGACAAGGGCCTGCCCAACGGCATGCCGGTGGACGAGTGGGGCATCCGCGTGGCGGACGACAAGTGCACGCCGGTGGGCGCATCGGTTGCGCGCGGCGGCGCCACCAACAGTCCGGCCGCGGTCTACGCCCTGACCAAGTACGTGGACTGGATGAAGAAGTACGCGCCGCAGCAGGCCATGGGCATGACCTTCTCGGAATCCGGCCCGGTGCCGGCCCAGGGCCAGATCGCCCAGCAGATCTTCTGGTACACGGCGTTCACCGCCGACATGACCAAGAAGGGCCTGCCGGTGGTCAACGACGACGGCACGCCGAAGTGGCGCATGGCCCCGTCGCCCTACGGCCCGTACTGGAAGGACGGCATGCAGAACGGCTACCAGGACGTGGGCTCGTGGACCTTCTTCAAGTCCACCAACCCCGACAAGATGGCCGCGGCCTGGCTGTATGCGCAGTTCGTCACGTCCAAGTCGGTGTCGCTGAAGAAGTCCATCACCGGCCTGACCTTCATCCGCGACAGCGACATCAACAGCGAGTTCTTCACCAAGAACGCGGCGAACTACGGCGGCCTGATCGAGTTCTACCGCAGCCCGGCGCGCGTGGCGTGGACGCCCACCGGCAACAACGTGCCTGACTATCCCAAGCTGGCGCAGCTGTGGTGGAAGAACGTCGCCACCGCGGTCACGGGCGAAAAGACTCCGCAGGCCGCCATGGACAACCTGGCCAATGAAATGGATCAGGTCATGGCGCGTCTGGAGCGCGCCGGCATGGCGCAGTGCGCGCCCAAGCTCAACCCCAAGAGCGACCCCAACAAGTGGCTGTCGGACCAGCACGCGCCGTGGAAGAAGCTGGCCAACGAAAAGCCCAAGGGCGAGACGATCGCCTATGAGAAGCTGCTGGATGCGTGGAAGCAGGGCAAGGTGAGGTAAGCCGGCCGAACGCTGCGCACGGCCTGGACCCGGCATCGCGCCGGGTCCTTTTTTTGCCCGTCAGTGTATGACGCGCGCCGCCTTGCGCGCGCGCTTGACTTCATACATGCGGGCATCGGCCAGGCGTACCGCCGCTTCAGCGTCCAGGCCGCGCGGATCCAGCGCCACCACGCCGACGCTGGCGCCTTCGTACGGGACGGTCGCCTCGCCGAGCTGGTAGCGGCCCACGGTGGCGGCGGTGGCGCGCTCTTCCAGGGAGCGGGCGGCTTCTTCGGCATCGCCGCGCGGCGCGTGCACGCCATGGGGGCCGTCCCCCGCTACCAAGGCAGGGCCGGGGCCGATCAGCACGAATTCGTCGCCGCCTATGCGGCCCAGCATGTCAGAGCCGCGCAGGGCCGCGGAGATCCGGCGCGATACCTCCTGCAGGAACACGTCGCCTTGCTGGTGGCCGTAGACGTCGTTGATGCCCTTGAAACCGTCCAGGTCGATCACGCCGACCAGCACGCTGCCGCCTTCGCGGATGGCGCGCGCCTGCAAGCGGTCGAGCGCCTCGTAAAGCGCGCGGCGGTTGGGCAGGCCGGTCAGGGTGTCGGTCAGCGCATATGACATGAGCTGGACGTTGGCCGCGTGCAACTGCTCCATCAGCATTTCGCGTTCCAGGAAGCGGGCGATCACGCTGGAGAACAGCTTCAGCACAGATTCGGCCTGCGGCTCGATCTGGTGTCGCGTGGCGCTGGCGGCGCACAGGGTGCCGAACAGCACGCCGTCATCGGTGCGCACCGGGGCGCTCAGATAGGTTTGTATGCCCAGTTGCCGGGCCGCGTCGGAATCCGGCCAGCAGCTGGAGACATCGCTGGTGCACATGCGGCCTTCGTCCAGCGCGCGTTTGCACAGGGTGTCGTCCCAGGGCACGGACAGGCCTTCGGGGATTTGCAGTGTGCCGGCGTTGCGCGCGTAGCGGATGCTCTGGAGATCCGCCTTCAGGTCGATGGACGTGAGATAGGTGGATTCCAGCCCGGTCACCGCGCCCAGCATGTCCAGCAGCGGTCGCGTCAGCTGTTCGACCGACTTGGCCTCGGGCAGGGTGGTCGACAGTTCTGCAAGTATTGGATCCAGCACGGCGTCTCCAGGAAGCATGGGCATACGGGTGGGCATATGAACCTGCGGCCCGACGCTCCGTGAGGAGCGCGGGCCGCGCATGTCCGCCATTATGCACGCTGTGCCGCGGGTTGCATGTAACCCGCTCGCGGGACTACGCTGGACGTTCTACACGCGGCGGCCGGGCTCGATGCGTAGCGGCCGCCAGGGAGGCAGGCATGCATCACGCGAGCGAACTGCGCGGCCGGGTGGCCGTGGTGACAGGCGCATCTTCCGGCATAGGCCGGGCCATCGCGATCGGGCTGGCGGCCGCTGGCGCGCAGGTGGTGGTGAATCATCGCGCGGGCGGCGATTCTCAGGGGCGGGCCGCCGCCGTCGCCGAAGCGATCCAGCGGCAGGGCGGTTCGGCCGTCACTGCGGCCGCCGACATCAGCAAGGAGCCCGAGGTGGAGCACCTGTTTGCGCAGGCGCTGCAGCATTACGGGCGCCTGGACATCCTGGTCAACAACGCGGGCATAGAGCATCCCGCGCCGATTGCGGACATGACGCTGGCCGACTGGCAGCGCGTCATCGACGTGAACCTGACGGGGCAGTTCCTGTGCGCGCGCGCCGCTGCGCAGCAGTTCCAGTCACAGCCGGTCGACCCGGCGCGGCAGGGATTGGCGGCGGGCAACATCCTCTTCATCAGTTCCGTGCACGAGGTCATACCCTGGGCCTTCCAGGTGAATTACGCGGCGTCCAAGGGCGGCGTATCGATGCTGATGAAATCCCTGGCGCAGGAGCTGGCGCCGGCCCGGATACGCGTCAATTCGATTGCGCCGGGCGCCATACGCACGGCTATCAACCAGCCGGCCTGGGATACGCCGGAAAGCCTGGCCAGGCTGTTGCAGCTGATTCCCTACGGCCGCATCGGCGAACCCGAAGACGTGGCGCGGGCCGCCGTCTGGCTCGCCAGCGACGCCTCGGATTACGTCACCGGCACGACCTTGTTCGTCGACGGCGGCATGACGCTGTATCCCGAATTCCGGGGCGCGGGCTAGGCCATGTCCAAGCCCCTGGAAGACTATGGCTTGATCGGCAACATGCTGTCGGCTGCGCTGGTGGCGCGCGACGGCTCCATCGACTGGCTGTGCCTGCCGCACTTCGATTCCCCCGCCTGCTTCGCGGCGTTGCTGGGCGATGAACGGCACGGGCGCTGGCGCATTGCGCCGCACGCGCAGCGCTGCACGGTGTCGCGCCGTTATGTGCCGGATACCGCGGTGCTGGAAACGCGCTACGAAACCAGCTCGGGGACGGCGCTGCTGTACGACTTCATGCCCTTGAGCGACGACGACGAGCGCGCCGACGTGGTGCGCATCGTGCGCGGCGAATCCGGACACGTGCAGATGGACATGGAGATGGCGCTGCGCTTCAACTATGGGCAGGCCGTTCCCTGGGTGCGCCGGCGCGACTATGGCTTGAGCGCCATCGCGGGCCCTGACGCGGTCGAACTGCACACGCCGGTGGACCTGGCGGGGCACGAACTCACCACCACGGCGCGCTTCACCGTGCATCCGGGCCGGGTGGTGCCGTTTACGCTGTCCTACCACCGTTCGCACCGCACGCCGCACTTCGTGCCGGATCGCGTGGAAAGCATGGATCGCACCATTTCCTGGTGGCAGGAATGGGCCAAGCGCTGCCGCTGGGAGGGCAGCGAAGAAGGGCGCGAGGCCGTGGTGCGCTCGCTGATTACCTTGAAGCTGCTGACCTTCCAGCCCACCGGCGGCATCATTGCCGCGCCTACCACCTCGCTGCCGGAGGCCCTGGGCGGCAGCCGCAACTGGGACTACCGGCATTGCTGGCTGCGCGATTCGGCGCTGACCCTCTACGCCTTGCTCAATGCCGGCTACCGCGAGGAGGCCGAGGCCTGGCGCCAATGGCTGTTGCGCGCGGTGGCCGGGCATCCCGACCAGTTGCAGATCATGTACGGCATCGCGGGCGAACGCTGGCTGCCCGAACTGGAAATCCCCTGGCTGCCGGGCTATGAGGGCAGCCTGCCGGTGCGCCGGGGCAACGGCGCCGCCGGCCAGAGCCAGCTGGACGTCTATGGCGAACTCATCGAAACCCTGTATGCGGCGCGCGCCGCGGATCTGGCGCCGCTGGCCGAGGCCTGGCGCCTGCAGAACGTGCTGCTGGAGCCATTGAAGCGCCGTTGGCAGGACCTGGACCACGGCATCTGGGAAGTTCGCGGTGAGCGCCGCGCCTTCACCCATTCGCGCCTGATGTGCTGGGTGGCCTTCGACCGCGCGGTGCAATCCTGTGATCGCTTCGGCCTGCGCGGGCCGCGCGATGAATGGCAGCGGCTTGCCGACCGCATCCGGGCGGACATCTGCAAGCACGGCTACAACCAGGCGCGCGGCAGCTTCGTGCAGAGCTATGGATCTGATGAGCTGGATGCCAGCCTGCTGCTCATCCCCCAGGTGGGTTTCCTGCCCGCGGACGATCCGCGGGTGGCGGGGACGGTGCGCGCCATCGAGCGCGAACTGCTGCGCGATGGCTTGCTGCTGCGCTACTCCAATCAGCATGCCAGCGACGGCCTGCCGGGCGACGAAGGCGTGTTCCTGGCCTGCAGCTTCTGGCTGGCCGACGCCTACGTCATGCAGGGGCGCATCGATGACGCCGAACGCCTGTTCGAGCGGCTGCTGGCGCTGCGCAACGACCTGGGCCTGCTGGCCGAGGAATACGACGTAGGCCGGCGCCGCCTGGTGGGCAATTTCCCGCAGGGGTTCTCGCACATCGGGCTGGTCAATACTGCCTACAACCTGAGCCGGGCGAGCGGCCCGGCGCGTCAGCGCAGCGAGCAGGACGCGCCGCGGGAATAGGCCGCGCGGCGGCGTCCAGCGCCTGCCGGCGCGGTGTATTCTGGCGATCTGACGGCCGCCCCAAGTCGGGCGCCGAACCGCAGAACAGAGCAGGCCGCGCATCGGCCGCCACCGCATCCAGGAGAGACAAGCATGCTTTTGACCGACGAACAGCTCAGCGTCCAGGAAATGGCGCGCCGCTTCGCGCAGGAGCGCCTGGCGCCCAACTCGGAACGCTGGGACCGCGACCATCACTATCCCGCCGACGCCATCGCCGAAATGGCGCAACTGGGCTTTTTCGGCATGCTGGTGCCCGAAGCCTGGGACGGCAATGACAGCGGCTATATCTCGTATGCGGTCGCGCTGGAGGAAATCGCGGCCGGCAATGGCGCCTGCTCCACCATCATGAGCGTGCACAATTCGGTGGCCTGCATGCCCATCCTGAAGTTCGGTACCGACGCGCAGAAAGAACAGTTCCTGCGTCCGCTGGCAACGGGCGAGCATATCGGCGCCTTCGCGCTGACCGAGCCGCAGGCGGGGTCGGACGCCAGCAGCCTGCACACCCGGGCGCGCCGCGATGGCGACGACTACATCCTGAATGGCGCCAAGCAGTTCATCACGTCGGGGCGCAGCGGCCAGATGGTGATCGTATTCGCCGTGACCGACCCGGATGCCGGCAAGCGCGGCATCTCGGCCTTCATCGTGCCCACCGATACCCCGGGCTACAAGGTGTTGCGGGTGGAAGACAAGCTCGGCCAGCATGCGTCCGACACCTGCCAGATCGCGTTCGAGGACATGCGCATTCCGGCGGCTTACCGGCTGGGCGCGGAGGGCGAAGGCTACAAGATCGCCCTGTCCAACCTGGAGGGCGGGCGCATCGGCATCGCGTCCCAGTCCGTGGGCATGGCGCGCGCGGCCTACGAGTGCGCGCGCGACTACGCGCGCGACCGGCAGGCCTTCGGCAAACCCATCATGGAGCATCAGGCGGTCGCGTTCCGGCTGGCCGACATGGCCACGCAGATCCATGCGGCGCGCCAGATGGTGCTGCATGCGGCAGCCTTGCGCGAGGCCGGCAGGCCGGCGCTGACGGAAGCGTCCATGGCCAAGCTGTTCGCCTCCGAGATGGCCGAGAAGGTCTGCTCCGCCGCCATCCAGACCCTGGGCGGCTACGGCTATCTGAAGGACTTTCCGGTGGAACGCATCTATCGCGACGTGCGCGTCTGCCAGATCTATGAAGGCACCAGCGACATCCAGCGCCTGGTGATCGCCCGGGCCCTGTGAACGAAAGGCTAGGCCGGCAGGCGCCGGCCGCGCCGCGCCCACAGCGTGTAGACGACGATGTTGCCCACGATCAGCAAGGCCGCCAGTACGATCTGCGTGCCGCGGGTGATGCCTTCGGGGTAGATAAGCGCCAGTATGTAGTGTTCGATGAAGCCGCCGCCATAGCCTTGCTGGCCGGCCTGCTGGCGCAGCGAAATCTCCAGCGGCGTAAGCGGGCAGATCCAGCCCATGCCTATCACCAGCGCGCCCCAGGCCAGCGCGGGCAGGTGCAGGTAGGCGATCCAGCGCTTCCACAACGCCAGCAGGCCGCCCAATACGACGAAGGCAACGAAGAGGCCGTGCACGATGAGCACCAGGTCGGCGAGCAGTCGATAGCTCATGGCCGTGTCCGCCTCAGGGCTTGAGGTCCCGCAGCAGCTTGGCCAGTTCAGGCGCGGTCATCAGCGACACGCCTTGCGACTTGGCGTATTGCAGGGCGTTGTCGGAGACCTCGCCCAGCGCAATGTAGATGGCTTCGCGCGCGCCGCGCTTCTCGCGCGCTGCCTGCAGTTCGCGCAAGGGTTCGACGCCGACGCGGGCGGCCTTCCAGCGCTTGGCGCTGACCATGGCGACATGGCCGTCCTTGCTCAGCGCGAAATCGGCGCCGGGCAATTGCAGGCGCTGCACTTCACAGCCGTCGCGGCGAAAGCCCGCTTCGACGGTTTTGGAAAATTCCGCCCAGGACATGCCGGCGGCGGCTTCGGCCACGGCCTGCACCCGCGCGCCCGAGGGCGCGCGCAATTGCTTGTAGGCCGCCATGATGGCGATGACCGCGAACGGCACCGCGGCGAACACGCCCATCGCGGCGTACTCCAGCGGCAGCGCGGCAAAGCCGGCGGCCGACAGCAGCACGGCCACGCCGGCGCTCATCCACCAGGGCGAGCGCAGCAGCACCGCAAAAATGGAGTTCTGGGACATCTTGAGTTTCATGGCGGCTCGCGGTGATGCGTGGTGTGGAGGGCTTCAGGCGTCTGCGTCGCCGGCGTCGGGGCCGCGCACGACGATGCGCACGTCGCCGCAGGTCACGATCTGGCCGGCGCGGATCTTGGCCGTCTTGCGGCTTTCGACCACGCCGCCCACGCTGACGTGGCCTTCGGCCACCAGCATCTTGCCCGCGCCGCCGCTGTCGCACACGCCGGTGGCCTTGAGCAGCTGGTTCACTTCAATATAGGGGCTGCCTTCGGCCAGCGTGAATTCGATGATGGGCATAGCGAGAGTCTGGTAGAGGTGGGGGCGGGGCGCTCAGGCTTGGCCGCCGCCGTTGGCGCCGTCCTGGGCAGGGGCGGGGGGCTCCTGCGCGGCGGGACGGTTGTTGCTGGTTTCGGCGCGAGCCATCCAGGCGATCAGGGACGAACGCATGGCTTCCTCGACCGACATCTGGATGGGCTGGACCCATTCCTGCGGCACGAACACGGTATAGCCGCCGATCATGTAGCCCATCGGCAGGTATACGGCCACGCGCTCGCCCTGGGTGAACCCTTCGGGCAAGCCTTCCATGTTGCGGCGGGTGACCAGGCCGACCAGTTCCAGCTGCTGGCCCGGCACGCGCAGGATCACGACCTGCTGGGCGGTGTTCTTGGAACTGGGCGAAAAATAGTCCGCGAAGCTCTTCAGCGACGAATAGATGCTCTTGACCACCGGCAGGTTGGTGAACGGCATTTCCAGCAGCACCAGCACGCGCTGCACGCGTTCCTTGGACACCAGATAGCCGATGGCCAGGATGCCGAGGATGCCCAGCGCCAGGCCCATGCCCGGCACATAGAACCCGCCGATGAAGGGGCGCAGGAAGGTCAGCGCCACGGCTTCGGTCCACGCCAGGAAGATATAGAGCAGGTAGATCGTCAGGGCCAGCGGCAGGACGGTGATCAGGCCGCGGAAGAAGTATTTATAGAGGCGAGTCATAGACATAGGCAAATAAATCAGGGTCGGATTACGCGGCAAAGGCACGCGCCGAAGGGCCGCCAGCATAGCAGCCGGCGCGGGCCCGACCGGTAACAATCGGCGTGCGATCAGCGGAAGCGGCGCGCGCCTAGCGGTCCACGGGCAGGTACAGGGTCTCCTTGATTTCCTCCATGACCACGTAGCTGCGCGATTCGGCGGACGCGGGCAGGCGCTTGAGGATTTCGCCGAGGAGACGGCGGTATTCGTTCATTTCGGTCAGGCGGGCCTTGACCAGGTAGTCGAAGTCGCCGGACACCAGATGGCATTCCATGACTTCGGGCACGTACAGCAGCTCTTTCTTGACCTTGTCGAACACGTCGCCGGATTTGGCCGACAGCTTGATCTCCAGGAAGACGAGCAGGTTCTTGCCCAGCGCCGCCGGATTGACGCGCGCATGGTAACCCGTGATGACGCCTTCGCGCTCCATGCGCTTGACGCGGTCGGAGCAGGGGGTGGCGGACAGGCTGATCCGGTCGGCCAGTTCGGTCACGGAAATGCGGCCTTCCCGCTGCAGAATATCCAGGATTTTCAGGTCGATACGGTCTAGCTCGCGCATTTCACTTTTGGCGATCGAAAAACAGGAGGTGGCCGGGAAAAAGCACTGGCAAAGCAAAATCTTCAGTGCTTTTCACTGCTGAGAGGCCCATAGACTACCGAAATTCCTGAACAAAACCAATCACCGGAAAGAATCATGCACGTCATCGTCCTCGGCAGCGGCGTCATCGGCACCACCACCGCCTACTATCTGGCCCGCCAAGGCGCCAAAGTCACGGTGCTGGACCGCCAGCCTTCGGCGGCGCAAGAGACCAGCTACGCCAACGCCGGACAGGTTTCGCCGGGCTATTCCACGCCGTGGGCCGCGCCCGGCATTCCGCTGAAGGCCATCAAGTGGCTGTTCCAGAAACACGCTCCGCTGGCCATACGCCTGGACGGCAGCCTGTTCCAGCTGAAATGGATGGCGTCCATGCTGGCCAACTGTTCTGCCGAACGATACTCGGTGAACAAGGAGCGCATGCTGCGCCTGTCCGAGTACAGCCGCGATTGCCTGCGCGAACTGCGCCAGTCCACCGGCATCCACTACGAAGAACGCACCCGCGGCACCTTGCAGCTGTTCCGCACCGAGGCCCAGCTGGAAGCCGCGCGCCGCGACATCGCGGTGCTGGAAGAAGTGGGCGTACCCTACGAACTGCTGGACCGCAACCGCCTGGTGACGGCCGAGCCCGCCCTGGCGCGCTCGCTGCACAAGCTGAGCGGCGGCCTGCGCCTGCCCAACGACGAAACCGGCGACTGCCAACTGTTCACGACGCGCCTGGCCGAAATGGCCAAGGGCCTGGGCGTGGAATTCCGTTACGGCCAGACGGTGTCGGGCCTGAACACGGCCGGCGGCCAGATCACCGGCGTGCGCGTGGGCAATGAAGTCCTGACCGCCGATCGCTATGTCGCCGCCTTCGGCAGCTACACGCGCGACTTCCTCAAGCCGCTGGACCTGGACCTGCCGGTGTATCCGCTCAAGGGCTACTCGCTGACCATCCCCATGGCGGACGAATCGGCCGCGCCGGTTTCTACCATCCTGGACGAAACCTACAAGATCGCCGTCACGCGTTTCGACCAGCGCATCCGCGTGGGCGGCATGGCCGAGATCGCGGGCTTCGACCTGCGCCTGAAGGAGGCCCGCCGCAAGACGCTGGAACTGGTCGTCAACGACCTGTTCCCGGGCAGCGGCCACGTGGCCCAGGCCGAGTTCTGGACCGGCCTGCGTCCCATGACGCCGGACGGCACGCCGGTGGTCGGTGCGACCCGCTACGGCAACCTGTACCTGAACACCGGCCACGGCACGCTGGGCTGGACCATGGCCTGCGGCTCGGGCAAGCTGGTGGCCGATCTGGTCATGGGCCAGCGTCCCGCCATCCGCACCGACGGCCTGGGCCTGTCGCGCTATGACCGCAAGGCGGCGTCCAGCCAGTCGCTGGTGCTGGACGGCAAGAGCGCCTGATTCCGCTTGCGGCAAGCCGGCGGCGATTCTTCCGGATATCGCCGCCGGGACTGCGCATGGGCCATCTACAATGGCCCGCATGATCCATTTCCTGCACACCGCCGACTGGCAGATCGGCCGACAATACGGCCAGTTTGAAACCGACGATGCCGCCATGCTGGCCGAGGCCCGCTTCGACGTCGTCGCCCGCATCGCTGCGCTGGCCGCAGAGCGCGGCGTGGACGCCGTGCTGGTGGCGGGCGATGTGTTCGACACGCAGGGCGTGTCGGACCGCACGATACGCCGCCTGTTCGCGGCCATGGCCGCTTACACCGGCCCCTGGGTCATGATCGCCGGCAACCACGACGCCGCGCTGGCCGACAGCGTCTGGAGCCGGGCGATGCAGTTGGGCTGCATCCCTTCCAACGTGCATGTTCCGCTGCGCACCGGCGTGGTCGATCTGGCGGCGATCAATCTCGCCGTGCTGGCCGCGCCCCTGACGCAACGCCATACCTACGACGACGTGACCCAGGCCTTCGACGCGCTGGAAACCGAAGCCGGCCGCATCCGCGTGGGCCTGGCGCACGGCAGCGTGGCGGGCCGCCTGCCGGACACCATCGATGCCACCAATCCCATCGCGCCGGACCGCGCGGTTCGCGCGCGGCTGGACTATCTGGCGCTGGGCGACTGGCACGGCTGTCTGTCCATCGACGAGCGCACCTGGTACGCCGGCACGCCGGAGCAGGACCGCTTCCGCGGCAACGAACCGGGGTACGCGCTGCATGTGCGCATCGAGGCGCCGGGCGCCACGCCCGCCGTCGAGCGGCTGGCTACGGGCAAGTACCGCTGGTCGGCCTGGTCGGAAACGCTGAGCCTGCCCTCGGACGCGCAGGCGCTGGCCGCGCGCATGGCCGAGCTGCGCGCCGAGGATGTGCTGCGGCTGGACCTGCAAGGGCACGTCAACATGGAAACCTGGGAAGCGCTGCAACGCGCCGTGGACCAGGCCGCGGCGCAGGTGCGTGCGCTGCTGCCGGACCTGTCCGGCCTCATGCTGGAACCGGACGAAGCCGACCTGGCCGAACTGCGCGCCAGCGGCTACGTGGGCGAAGTTGCGGCGCAATTGCAGGCATTGCAAGCCGACCCGGAACAATCTGCGGTTGCGGGCGAGGCATTGCGGCTGCTGCTGCGGTTCCAGCGCGAAAGCGCCGCGCCGGGAGCCGCCAAATGAAGCTCTCGCGCATCGCCCTGGAAGAATTCCGCAAGTTCCGCCAGCCCATGGCGCTGGAAGGGCTGCAGGACGGCCTGAACCTGTTCGTGGGCCCGAACGAAGCCGGCAAGAGCACCGTGGCCGCGGCCATCCGTTCCGCCTTTCTTGAACGCTACAGCACCAGCAAGGTCGCTGACCTGGCGCCGCACGGCGAGTCCGGCGCGCGACCCAGCGTGGAACTGGAATTCACGCATGCCGGACACAGCTATGTGCTGAAGAAGCAATTCCTGTCGCGCGCCCGCTGCGAACTGTTGATCGATGGCGGCGCGCAACGGCTGGACGGCGAAGAGGCCGAGAACGCGCTGGCCGCATTGCTGGGCTTTGAACTGCCGGGACGCGGCCAGAGCAAGCCGGACCTGGCGGGCATACCGGGCCTGTTGTGGATTCAGCAGGGCGACGGCCAGAATCTGCAGGAAGCGGCCGGCCATGCGGGCGCGCATCTGCGTGAGGCCTTGACGCAGCTGTCCGGCGAGCTGGCTTCGGGCGATGGCGACCGCCTGTACGAGCGCGTGGCCGCCGAACGCGGCGCGCTGCTGGACGCACGCAATGGCCGCCCCAAGGGCGTCTACAAGGAAGCCGAAGATGCGCTGACGCGCGCCGCGGCCGAACGCGACGAGTGCGCGCAGGCCATGGCGCAGCTGAACGCCGACGTGGACCGCCTGGCCGAATTGCGCCGCGACCACGAGCGCGCCCAGGCCGGCGAGCCCTGGAAGGACTTCGAAGCCAAGGCGGCCGAGGCGCGTGCGCGCCTGGCGGCCCTGGCCAAGGAGCGCGAAGCCTTCGAAGGGCTGCGCCGCGAACAGGCGCAAGCCGCGCTAACGCTGGCGCTGTTGCAGGACCAGGTCCGGCGCGACCAGCAGGACGAGGCCGAACTCCAGTCGCTGGCCAGCGAGGCTCGCGCCGCGCGCGCCCGGGTCGAGGCCGCGCGCGAACCGCTGGCGCGCGCCCAACAGCAGCGCCAGGCGCATGCGGCCGCGGTGGACGCGGCGCGCCAGCGCGTTACTTCGGTGCAGGCCGTGGCCGACCGGCGCGACCTGGAGCATCAACTGCTCCAGCTGGGCGCGGAGATCGAACGCCTGGACGGCGCATTGAAGGAAGTCACCGCATTGATCGAGCAGGGCTCCGCGCTCAAGGCCGAGACCATGCGGATCGAAATCGCCGACGCCGACATCGAAGCCCTGCGCAAGAGCGAACGCGAACTGGCCAACCTGCAATTGCAGCAGCAGGCCAGCGCCACGCGCCTGTCCTATCAGCTGGAAGCGGGCGGCCGGGCGCTGCTGGACGGCCGGATGCTGAGCGGCGCGGACGAGGTCCTGCTGACGGCGGCCGCCGAACTGGAGCTGCCGGGCGTGGGGCGCTTGCGCATCGAGCCGGGCGGCAAGGACTTGCCCGCGCTCAAGCGCGAAATCGACGCGGCTCGGGCGGCCAGCGCGGCCTTGCTGCAGCGCCTGGACGTCGAGAGCCTGGCGCAGGCCGAGCAACGCTACGCCCGCCATGGCGCCTTGCTGCGCGAGCTGGACGGCATGCGCAAGACGCTGGGCATCCATGCGCCCAAGGGCGTGGACGTTCTGCGTGGCCAGCGCGACGACGCGTTGGCGCGTCGCGTGCAATTGCAGGAACGTTTGGACAAGCTGCCAGCTGCGCCGCAGGCGGACGGCGGCGGCGATCTGCCCGGGGCGCTCCAGGCCCTGCGCGAGGCCGAGGCGGTTTCGGCGCAGGCCGAGACCGCGCTGGCCGCCGCACAGCGCACCATGGACACCGACGGCGCGCGCGCCCAATTGCTGGAAAACCAGGCGGCGGCGCGCAGCGCCGAGCTCCAATCGCCCGAGCGCGCGACGCAGCGGCAGGCCCGCGCAGGCAGGCTAGCCGAGGTCCGCAGCAGCCACGACGAACTGGAGCGCCGCGTGCGCGAGGCGCAGGCGGCATTGGCTGGCCACCGTCCCGAGCTGGTCGAACAGGATGTGCAGCGCTACGAGAAGTCCGCCGCGATCGAGCGCGAGGCGCAGCACAAGCGCCACGGCGAAATCCTGCAGTTGCAAGGCAAGCTGGACCAGGCGGGCGCCCAAGGGCTGGGCGAACGCCTGTCTGAAGCAGAGGCCGCCTGCGAACGCCTGGAACGGCGGCGCGACGACTTCGCCCGCCGCGCCGCTGCGCTGGAACTCCTGCAAAAGCTGCTGGCAGACAAGCGCGCGGCGGCGACGCAACGCCTGCAAGCGCCGCTGGCGCGCCGGCTGAACCACTACCTGGCGCTGCTGTTTCCGGAAGCCGACCTGCGACTGGACGATGCCTTGCTGCCCGCCGCGCTGCGCCGCGCGGGCGGCGAGGACCAGCTGTCCGCGCTCAGCTTCGGCACGCGCGAACAACTGGGCATCCTGGCCCGCTTCGCCTACGCCGATCTGCTGCGCGAAGCAGGGCGGCCGACGCTGCTGCTGCTCGATGACGCGCTGGTCCACACGGACGACGCGCGGCGCGACTTCATGAAGCGCGCGTTGTTCGACGCGGCCACGCGGCATCAGATCCTCATGTTCACCTGCCATGGCGAAGCGTGGCGCGACATGGGCGTGGAGCAGCGGCGCATCGCTTGACCGCGCCGCGCGCAGCCGGTAGGCTACGCCCCATGCCTGACCACACGCTCCTCGCCGATTCCGCATCCGCTGCCCGCGCAGCGGATACGCGTGCGCGTGTGCTGTCCCGGCGCTCCGCAGTTTCCCCCGGTTTTTCTCCTGTCGTGTCCACGGTGGTATCGCCGCCGGTCGCGCCGCCTTGCGGCGTGGTCTCGGGTGCTTACCCGCCTAGCGCGGTCGTCGTCGGCTGACGCCGTCCGCAACGCGACTCCAGCCTTTTTTCAAAAAGCTTCGTCAGACGTCCTGATGCATATTGCATCCGTCTAGCGCATGCTTATGCCCGCTTGCGCGGGCGGGGCTGGAGCCTGTTCATACCCCGACAGGTAGAAACCTCATGTCTTTCGATAGATCTGCGTGGACCTCCTATGGCTCCACTTCCTTGTTCGTGCTGCTGTGGAGCGGCGGCGCGATTTTCGCCAAGTGGGGGCTGTCCCACGCCTCCGCCTTCGGCTTCTTGCTGTTGCGCTTCATCCTGGCGCTGGCCGCACTGATGCTGTTGTGCGCGTGGCGGCGGCGCTGGCTGCCAGAGCCTGGCACGCGTCTGACGGTCGCGGCCACTGGCCTGCTGCTCATCGGCGGCTACTCCATCTGCTATCTGCTGGCGCTGGACCACGGCATCACGCCGGGCGTGCTGGCCACGCTGCTGGGTGCGCAGCCCATTCTGACGTTGGCGGTGATGGAAAGGCGTTACTCATTGCCGCGCGTGGCGGGCCTCGGCCTTGCCTTGTGCGGGCTGGTGATGGTGGTCTACCAGAGCATAGGCATGGCGCGCTTTTCCGCGGCCGGCATGGCCTACGCGCTGGCCGCGCTGCTTTGCATGACCAGCGGCGCGATGCTGCAGAAACGCGTGCGCCAGGCGCCCATGGACGTCATGCCGTTGCAGTACTTCGTCAGTCTGGCGTTGTGCCTGCTGTTCGTGCCATTCCAACCGATCCGCGTGGAGTGGGTGATCGGTTTCATCCTGCCGCTGATCTGGATGGGCCTGGTGATCTCGGTGGGCGCGACCCTGCTGTTCTACCGCATGATCCAGGCTGGCAACCTGGTCAATGTCACCAGCCTGTTCTATCTGGTGCCGGCCGGCACGGCAGCCCTGGATTACCTCATCCTGGGCAACCGGTTGTCGGCGTTGAGTCTGGGCGGGATGGCGGCGATCCTGCTGGGCCTGATGCTGGTGTTGCGCAGTCCGGCGCCAGCGGCGAAAGCGGTGCAGAGCTGACCATTGCCTGTTGAGGCATGACCCCGCGAGCGGATTTGAGTGCGCCCGCGGGGCAACTCATTGAGTCGCGGGTTTTCCCCAGGTATCGAAGAAAAATACCAAGTAGTATGTTCTCATCCAGCCAATTAAATACTCGTTAGTATGTTGCTGGAGACAACGATGTCCGTGATCTGGAATCCCCCGCTCGACCCGCAGGCAAGCGCCTGGCGCGACAAGGCCGCCGACCTGACCGCGCGGGCGTTCGCGCCGGCGGCCGCCGCCATAGACCGGGAACAACGCTATCCCGTCGAGCACCTGGCGCCGTTGCGGGAAAGCGGGATCTCGGGACTCTTCATTCCAGCCGAGTACGGTGGCGCGGGCGCATCGCTGACCTCGCTGGTGGCTGTGGTGGAAACCGTGGCCCAGGGCTGCGCCTCCACGGCCGCCATCCTGGCGGCGCTGTCGCTGGGCGCGTTTCCGGTCATCCTGGGAGGCACCGCCGAACAGAAGATGGTGCTGCTGGGCGGCCTGGCGCGCGACGGCCACGCGGTCAACTTCGCCCTGAGCGAGCGCGGCGCCGGTTCGGATGCGGCGGCCCTGTTGACCACAGCCGTGCCCGAGGGCGACGGGTGGCGCATCCGGGGCGAAAAATGCTGGCTGGGCAACGGCGGGCATTCGCGCCATTTCATCGTGTTCGCCCGCACGGGCGAGCCGGGCGCGCGCAACAACATCAGCGCATTCGTGGTCGACCGCGACGCAAGCGGCGTGGTGGTGGACCACTACGAAGACAAGATGGGCATACGCGGCACCACCACCACGAACCTGAAACTGGACACCTGGGTCGGCGCTGAAAGCGTGGTCGGGACGCTGGGAGAAGGGCTGAAGCTCGCCTTGGCGACCTTGAGCATCGGCCGCGTGGTGGTGGCGGCCCAGGCCAACGGTATCGCCTTGTGCAGCTATGCCGAGGCGCGAGACTTCGCGGTGCAGCGCCAGACCTTCGGGCGCAGCATCATCGACCACCAGGGCGTGGGCTTCAAGCTGGCCGACGCCGCCACCGCGCTGTCGTCCTCGCGGATGATGACCTACGAAGCCGCGCGCGCCTACGACGCTGGGCAGGACATCGGCATGCTGGGCGCGATGGCCAAGCTGCTGGCCAGCGAAACCTCGCACAGCGTGGTGGACGACGCGATGCAGATTCTCGCCGGCCGCGGCTATGTGAAGCCCAGCGCGGTGGAACGCTGCTACCGGGACCAGCGCATCACCGAAATCTACGAAGGCACCTCCGAAATCCAGCGCGTGGTCCTGGCCCGCGCCATCAAGAAAAGCGCAGGCGTTGCGGCGCAGCGCGGGGAGTTCGCATGAAAGCCAAGACTGCCATTCCTTATGACGAGATGCCCCTGCGGCAAGTGGAGCTGCTGGACGCGGCCGCGCATGCCTTCACCGAAATGGGATTCGCGGCGACCACGATCGATTCGGTCGCCGACCTGATCGGCGTCACGAAAGGCAGCGTCTATTACTACTACCGCAGCAAGACCGACCTGTTCTTCGCCGTGCACCGGCGCGCCATGCAGTTGAACCTGGACACGGTGACGCCGCTGGCGGAGGACGCGGGCGCGTCGCCGCCTCAGCGGCTCTGGAACATGGCCCACGCCCACACGCATCTGATGATGGCGCACCTGCCGTACCAGCGCGTCACCGTGCAGGGCGTCGAACTGCACCTGGCCGGACGCACCACGGCGAACCAGCGTGCCGAGCTGGAAGAACTGGTGCGGCAGCGCGACCGCTACGAGTCGCTGTTCCGCAGCGTGGTCGAGGCGGGCATGGCGACCGGAGACTTCCGGCGCGGTCCGCCGGCCTTGCAGGTCAAGCCGCTATTGGGCGCCTTGAACTGGACCACCATGTGGTATCGCCCCAGGGCCGGCGAATCCGAAGCGGATCGCGAAGCCATCGCGCGCGACATCGCGGATTTCGCTGTCGCGTCCATGCAATCCCTGCTGCCCGGTTCCGTGGCGGTCCCCACTGGAGTGAATGGCCATGCATGACATGCAATCCGAGGAACGCGGCTGGCGCGCGGTTTCCGAGTGGTATCACGCATTCTTCACCGGCATCGTCCTGTCGGCCGTGACGCGCCGCAGCACGGCGCGCGCGGCCGAACTGGTCTACGAGATCTTCTGCCGCCAGCGCAACGAGCGCTTCCTGCCGGGCCTGAAGAAGCTGGGCATCGCGCATCTGCCGCCCGCGGTGGCGGCGGCGCAGTACCACTACCTCTCCAACCATATCGGCGGCGTGGCGGTGCAGTACATGTACGAGTCCGACCGCAAGGCCTGGATACGCTATTCCGCGCCGCGCTGGATCTGGTCGGGCACCGCGCTGTGCGCGATACCGTCGGAGGTGTCGCGCGCCATGCTGGCGGGCTGGCATGCGCAGAACGGCGTGTCGCTCAACAATCCGCGGCTGGGTTTCGTATGCACCAAGCAGGCTGTCGACGGCCAGTCTGGGCTGGAGGGCTACTACTACGAGTACGACCGCGACCTGCAGCCGCATGAACGCCTGCGCTTCAGCCGCAATGAGGACGCGCCCGATTTCGACGCCGCTGCCGCACCGACGCTGCCCACCGTGGATTGGCCCGCGACGCGCCTGGCCAAGGCCAGCCGCAACTACGCCATGGAGTACGTGCGCAGCGCCTTGCCCGTAGCGGTGAACCTGTGGGGGCCGGAGGACGCGGCCGCGCTGCTGCACCTGACTGGAAGAATGATAGGCATGCAGTTCTATCACGAGACGGCGCGGGCGCTGGGCGTGGGGCAGGATAGTTCCGCGCTGCAGTTCGGGCGCTTCATGGTGGCGCTGGCGCAAGCACAGGGCGACACGTGCGAGTTGAGCGAAACGGCGGAAGGCGTGCGCGTGACGCAACACGGCTGGAACCTGATGGACGCTGTGGCCGATGCGCACCCCTGCGTGGCGCAAGCCTGGAACGGCCTGCTGGAAGGCGCGCTGGATGCGCACAATCACCGGCTTGCGCTGCGCATGAACACGCAGGCGGGCGCGCAGGGCAGGGAATTCAGCTGGCTGATCGCCGGCGCTTCGGCCTGAGCCTGAAATCGAAGGAGACAGACTATGCATAGCAGCGATACCGGCGGCGCGCTCTCCGGCCTGCGCGTCATCGACGCGTCGCGCGTCCTGGCAGGGCCATTCTGCGGCCAGATGCTGGGCGACCATGGCGCCGACGTAATCAAGATCGAATCGCCGGAAGGCGATGAATGCCGCGGTTTCGGTCCCCCCTTCGTGGACGGCAGTTCGGCCTATTTCCGCGCCGTGAACCGCAACAAGCGCAGCATGGTGCTGGACCTGAACAGCGAAGCCGGCCGCGAGACGTTCTGGCAATTGCTGGAAACGGCCGACGTGCTGATCGAGAACTTCAAGGCCAGCACGCTGCGCGCTTGGGGCGTGGCCGAACCGTCCGCCATCACCGAGCGCTTTCCGCGACTGGTCCATTGCCGCATCACGGGCTTCGGCGACGATGGCCCGCTGGGCGAATTGCCCGGCTACGACGCCGCGGTGCAATCCATGGCCGGCCTGCTCAGCATCAACGGCGAGGCGGGTGGCGAACCCTTGAGGCTGGGCGTGCCGGTGGTTGACCTCACCACCGGCATGAACGCCGCGATCGCCGTGCTGCTGGCCCTGCAGGCCCGGCACCGCACGGGGCGCGGCCAGATGGCGGACGTGTGCCTCTACGATTCCGCGGTGTCGGTGGCGCATCCGTTCCTGGCCAATTACCTGGCGTCGGGCAATACGCCGCGCCCCAGCGGCAACGGGCATCCCAACATCGTGCCCTACAACGTCTACCAGACCCGGACCTGCCCCTTGTTCATCGCGGTCGCCAACGATCGCCTCTTCACCAAGCTGTGTACGCAGTTGGGCATTGCCGACATGGCGCAGGACGAACGCTACAAGTCCAACGGGCAAAGAGTGGTCAATCGCGAAGCCGTGGATGCGGCGCTGGCCCAGGCGTTCGCGCAGGTCGATGGCGAGGCGTTCGGCAAGCAGTTGCTGGCGCAGAACGTACCGGCCGCGCCGATCCTGGACATGGCATCGGTGGCCGCAGCCGCCCATACCGAGCATCGCCAGATGGTGGTCCGGCGCGACGACTACCACGGCCCGGGCATACCGATAAAACTGTCCGGCACGCCGGCGGCCATACGCCGGGGCCCGCCGCGCTTGGGCGAAATGAACGCCGCAACACCGCCGTCAGAGCGGTAAGGCGAACCAGGCAGTACCCATAAAACCAGGAGACTAGACCATGAAAACGATTCGATTCGCGCTGTTGGCATGCGCGCTGCTGAACCTGTCCGCGCAAGGCGCGGCGCAGGCCGAGACCTATCCGGGCGACAAGCCCATCAAGATCGTCGCGGCTTTTTCGCCAGGAAGCGCGACCGACACCAGCGCCCGCATCATCGCGGAAGAACTGCGTAAGGACCTGAACGCCAACGTGATCGTCGAGAACAAGCCCGGCGCCCAAGGCCTGATAGGCACCGAGTATGCGGTGCGTTCGCCGGGCGACGGCTACACGCTGACGATCTCCAGCAGTTCGCTGAACTCCATCAATCCGGGGCTGTTCAAGAAGCTTCCCTACGATGCGCAGAAGGACTTCAGCCACGTGTCGCGCCTGACCACCATGCCCATGCTGCTGCTGGTGCGCGCGGACGGTCCGTACAAGGACTTGGCCACGTTCGTGAAGAAGGCGGCCTCGGGTTCCTTGAACTACGGCTACGGCTCGCCGGGCGGGCAGGTCGGCGCGGCGGCGTTCAACCGCATTGCCGGCGTGCGCGCGGAAGGCGTGCCGTACAAGAGCCAGCCTCCGGCGCTGACGGACCTGGCAGGCGGGCAGGTCGATTACGTGATGGCGGACCTGTCGGTCACCACGCCGCTGCTGCGCGGCGGCAAGCTGCGGGCGCTTGCCATCAGCACCGAGCGCCGCTTGCCGGACCTGCCGGATGTGCCAACCTTTGCCGAAACGGAATATAAGGACTTCGACCTGGTGGTATGGGTAGGCCTGGCCGGTCCCGCCGGCATCCCCCAGCCTATCCTGGAGCGCTTGAACAAGGCGGTGAACGACGCGCTGGCGCGTCCCGAGGTGCAGCAGAAGTTCGCCGCCCTGGGCATGACGGCCGCGCCGAACACGCAGGCGCAACAGCAGGCTTTCGTGGAGGCGCAACTGGGCACCTGGGGCCGCCGCATGCAGGAAGCGAACATCAAGCCGGAGTAGGCGGCTTTGCGCCCCGGCTGCGCCGGGGCTGCGGTTATGCGTAGGCGGCGCTGTCCTGGCCGTCCCAGTGCCCGCTGACCAATTGCTCGGGCCGGCTCTGCGCCACCACCCGCGCGCAGGCGGCCCAGGCGTCCAGGCGGACGCTCAGGCCGGCGTAGATGCCGTGGCCCGTGCCGGCCTCGATCACGCCTTCGGCCTGCACGCCTTCGCCTGCCCGGATCGCGCCTTCGGCGCGGATGTCCTCGCCGGCGATCAGGCCCCAGCCGGAAGCGAGGTGCTCGCCGCACTGGATGGAGCCCCCGGCCTGGATGCCGCAGGCGGCGTCGATTTCCTTTTCGGCGCGCACGTCGCCGCCGGCCTTGATGCCCTGGCCGCATTTGATGGCGCCTTGCGCCTGGATGTCCTGCCCGGCATGCAGGTGGCCGGTCACGGCCAGGTCCTGGCCGGCGCAGATGTCCCACTTGGCGCGCACATTGCCGCCGCAGTCCAGGCGCGTGGCGGTTTCTATGCCCCAATCGGCGCTGATGTCTCCGCCTGCGCGCAGGTTGCCGCCGCTGGCGATGTTGGCGTTGGCGGTGATGTTCTCGCCCGCCTGGATGGTTTCGCCGGCGCGGATGCCGCCGCCCGTGACGATGCTGCGCCCGGCGCGCACCACGCTGTCCACATTGATGCCCATGCGCACTTCCAGCGTGCCGGCGAACACGATGGCATTGGCGTCGACCGAATCCAGCCGCAGCACCGCGTCGGTGGGGCCGAACTGGTCCAGCAGCCAGCAGGCGTCGCTGACGCGGCCGTCAGCGACCAAGGCGTCAAGCACGGCCTGGTAGTCTCCCTGGCCGTTGTGGTCGCGGATGAACCATTTGTAGCCGCCCGCGCAGGGGTTCTTGGCTTTGACGAAGTTCTTGGTGAGTTGCATGGCGCTTGAATAGGTCGGTGCGTGGCCTGGCCGCAAGCCTGCGTTGGCGTTGCGGATCGAGGGACGAGACGCGGATCCCGGCCACGCGGCAGGGCGTCCGCCGGCCGGCAGCAAGGCTGCCGGATGCGCGAATGTGCGCAGGCAGCCGGCGGCGGGCCGGTGCAGGAATCAGAAAGGGGAAAAGCGGGCGATTAGCCGGGCTTGGAGCGCGCGTAGGCGGAGCGCGCGGCGACTTCCTGCGAGCTCAACAGGGTCGAGCGCAGGGCGCAAAGCGCGCAGGCGGCGCAGGGAGGGGGAGAAAGATGGGATCGCACGGTCGCACATGCTACCACCGGGGCGATTGCAGTCAAGCGCAGCCCTTGGAACGTTGGGGGCGCAAGGCGGGCGCGAAAAAAAACCGGCCTGGGAAACAGGCCGGCCTTGGGGCGGCGCCGGACCGGGCCGGCGCGCTGTCCGCTGACGATCAGTTGGTCGACTGGATGTTGCGTTCCTTGGCGATGCGTTGGCGCAGTTCCAGCTCGCGCTTGATCTGGGCGGCGTATTCGGCGGGCGTGTTGCCGTCCACCAGCGAGCCGCCGTCGGCCAGGCGCTGCACGATCTTCGGATCCTTGAGCGCCTTGACGGTGGCGTCATGGATGCGGTCGACCACCGCCTGCGGGGTGCCGGCGGGCGCTACCAGGCCGTACCAGGCCATGTTGTCCATTTCCGGCAGGCCGCCTTCGGAGAAGGTCGGCACGTCCGGCAGCGCGGGCAGGCGCTTGGGCGCGGCCACGGCCAGGGCGCGCAGCTTGCCGGCCTGGATGTGGGGCATGGACGAGGGCAGGTTGTCGAACTGGGCGTTGACCTGGCCGGCGATCACGTCATTGAGGGCCGGACCCGAACCGCGGTACGGCACGTGCACCATGTCGGTCTTGGTCAGCGACTTGAAGAGCTCGCCGTCCAGGTGGCCGATGCCGCCCGCGCCCGAGGACGCGTAGGCGTACTTGCCGGGGTTGGCCTTCAGCAGGGCGATGAACTCGGCCAGGGTCTTGGCCGGCACGGCAGGGTTCACCGTCAGCACGTTGGGAACGTTCACCATATTGGTGATGGGGACGAAGTCCTTCAACGGGTTGTACGGGTTCTTGGGGTTGGTGGCCGGGTTGGTGGCCATGGTGCTGACGGTGGCCACGCCCAGGGTGTAGCCGTCGGGCGTGGACCGCGCCACGGCATCGGCGCCGATCGAGCCGCCGCCGCCGCCGCGGTTCTCGACCACCACGGCCTGGCCGAGCTCGCGGGTCAGGCCTTCGGCGACGATGCGCGCGACGATGTCGGTGGTGCCGCCCGCGGCGAACGGGACGATCAGGCGGATGGGTTTGTTGGGGTAGGGGTCGGCTGCCTGCGCGGCGGTGGTGAGGCAGAGGCCGGCGATGGCGGCGGCCAGGACGGCCTTGGCTTGGGACAGCATGGTCAAGAGTCTTCTCCAGATTATTTGAATTTCCGACCCGGCCGGCTTCTTGGGCCGGCGTCGGTGAAGCCTGCCGCGCCCGGATGCTGGCGCGGTGGATGCTTCGTGGGCGCCATTCCACACAGTAAATATCCGTCGGTCAACCCGGATAGACCCTGGCTTGTCCAGGGTTATTTTATTACGGCGCCGTTGCCCGGAGAAGACGGCAATAGACGAAAAAATCCAATGCTGACAAAGACATGAACAGCTTCCGGAATATTTCAATTGCGCAAGGATTGCGCATCTATCTTGCTGTCATCCGCATCGTAAACACATAAATCTCTGCATAACTTACAAGAATCTGATATTTTTCGTATGAGATTCTTGGCCGGTCTTGCAAGAAAGCTATTGCGTTTGTTTCTGTCTGCGCCGTTCAATGGCGTTGGTTGATGCCCCCGCGGGGCAACGTGTAGTGCAGCGACGCACCGGGCCAGGGTTCCGTCCGTTTTTCAATCCCCGGTCTGTTCGTCTTTCGCTGCCTTGCGCTGGCGGGAGGGGGCCCGGACACTCTCGGAACGCCATGTCGCTGATCCTGATCCTCGCTCTGCCGTTTGCCGGCAGCCTGTGCGCCGCGCTTCTGCCATCCAACGCCCGCAATGCCGAGGCCTGGCTGGCGGGCCTCATCGCACTGGTCTGTGTGGTGCTGGTCATCAGTCTCTATCCCGAGGTCGCCAACGGCGGCGTGGTGCGCTTCGACATGCCCTGGGCGCCCGCCCTGGGCCTGCAGTTCACCCTGCGCATGGACGGCTACGCCTGGCTGTTCGCGCTGATCGTCTCCGGCATGGGGGCGCTGGTGGTGCTGTATGCGCGCTACTACATGTCGCCGGAAGATCCGGTGCCGCGCTTTTTCTCCTTCTTCCAGGCCTTCATGGCCGCCATGCTGGGCGTGGTGCTGTCGGGCAACCTGATCCAGCTGGTCATGTTCTGGGAAATGACCAGCCTGGCGTCCTTCATGCTGATCGCCTACTGGCATCACCGCCTGGACGCCCGCCGCGGCGCGCGCATGGCGCTGACGGTCACGGGCGGCGGCGGGCTGTGCCTCTTGGCCGGCGTCCTCATCCTGGGCCATATCGTCGGCAGCTATGACCTGGACCGCGTGCTGGCCGCGGGCGATCTGGTGCGGGCCGACCCCTGGTATCCGGCCGTCCTGATCCTGGTGGCGCTGGGCGCGCTGACCAAGAGCGCGCAGTTCCCGTTCCATTTCTGGCTGCCCAACGCCATGGCGGCGCCCACGCCGGTATCCGCCTACCTGCATTCGGCCACCATGGTGAAGGCAGGGGTGTTCCTGCTGGCGCGCTTCTGGCCGGTGCTGTCGGGCACCGACGAATGGTTCTGGATCATCGGCGGGGCGGGGCTGATCACGCTGGTGCTGGGCGCGTACGCCGCCATCTTCCAGCAGGACATGAAAGGGGTGCTGGCGTACTCCACCATCAGCCACCTGGGGCTGATCACGCTGCTGCTGGGCCTGAACAGCACGCTGGCGCTGGTGGCCGCCATCTTCCACATGATCAACCACGCCACTTTCAAGGCCTCGCTGTTCATGGCGGCGGGCATCGTGGACCACGAGACCGGCACGCGCGACCTGAGCCGATTGTCCGGCCTGTACAAGGCCATGCCGATCACCGCCACGTTGGCCATGGTGGCGGCTGCGTCGATGGCGGGGGTGCCGCTGCTCAACGGCTTCCTGTCCAAGGAAATGTTCTTCGCCGAGACCACCTTCGTCAGCGGCGACCGCATCACCGAGATCGGCCTGCCCCTGGTGGCCACCATTGCGGGCGCGTTCAGCGTGGCCTATTCGCTGCGCTTCATCCTGCAGGTGTTCTTCGGCCCCCCGGCCACCGACCTGCCGCGCGCCCCGCACGAGCCGCCGCGCTGGATGCTGTTCCCCAGCGCGCTGCTGGTGGCGATCTGCCTGCTGGTGGGCGTGGTGCCGGGCCTGACGGTCGGCCCGTTCCTGGCGACCGCGGCCCAGAGCATCCTGGGTCAGGACATGCCGGAGTACAGCCTGGCCGTCTGGCACGGTTTGAACCTGCCTTTGGTCATGAGCCTGGTTGCGACCACGGCCGGCATTCTGCTTTATCTCGCCCTGCGCGCCCATCAGCGCGCCAATCCGGGCCGGGTGCCGTTCATCTACCGCCTGGACGGCCGCCGCAGCTTCGAGGCGCTGCTGGACGGCTCCAGCGTGGCCGCGGCCTGGCTGCTGCGCTGGCTGGCGTCCTCGCGCCTGCAGGTGCAGATGCTGCTGATCGTGCTGGGTACGCTGTTCGTGGCCTGGCTGCCGCTGCGCGCGGGCGGCTGGCTGGATGGCTCGGGCCGCATGACGCCGATCGATCCGGCCTTCGCGCTGCTGTGGCTGGTGGGCGCGGGCTGCGCGCTGGCCGCCGCCTTCCAGGCCAAGTACCACCGCCTGGCGTCGCTGGCGCTGGCGGGCGGCGCCGGCCTGATCACCTGCCTGACCTTCGTCTGGTTCTCGGCGCCCGACCTGGCGCTGACCCAGCTCTCGGTCGAGGTCGTGACCCTGGTGCTGTTGCTGCTGGGCCTGCGCTGGCTGCCGCGGCGCATTGCGCAGGATGAAGACGAAAGCCTGAAGGCCACGCTGCGGGCTCGCGGGCGGCGTCTGCGCGACCTGTTGCTGGCAGGCGCCGCGGGCACCGGCATGGCCGCACTGGCCTATGCGGTGCTGGTGCGGCCGCAAGGCGACACCATCTCCTCGTATTTCGTCGACCGCGCGCTGCCCGATGGCGGCGGCACCAATGTGGTGAACGTGATCCTCGTGGACTTCCGCGGTTTCGATACCTTCGGCGAAATCACGGTGCTGGGCATCGTGGCGCTGACCGTCTACGCGCTGCTGCGCCGCTTCCGTCCGGCCGCCGAAAGCGCGGACCTGCCGCGCCAGCAGATCGACCAGGACGGCGGCGTGCCGGCCGCGCCGGACATCAAGTCGCTGGTGCCCACGGGTTCGATGATGGTGCCGACCGTGCTGGTGCGCCTCTTGCTGCCCACCGCCGCGCTGATTTCCGTGTACTTCCTGCTGCGCGGCCACAACGAGCCGGGCGGCGGTTTCGTGGGCGGATTGATCTTCGCCACCGCCGTCATCCTGCAATACATGGTCGGCGGCGTGTACTGGGTGGAGTCTCGCAGCCGCCTCAACCCGCAGAACTGGATCGGCATCGGCCTGTTGTTCGCCGGCACCGCGGCGGTGAGCGCGTGGCTCGCCTACAAGCCTTTCCTGGCGGCGCTGGCCTGGGATGTCGCGCTGCCGCTGATCGGCCACGTGCATCTGTCCAGCGTGCTGCTGTTCGACCTGGGCGTCTACATGCTGGTCGTGGGATCCACCGTGCTGGTGCTGGTGGCGCTGGCCCACCAATCGCTGCGCGCGCAACGCAAGGCTGCCGTCGAAATCCAGGCGGCGGCCGCACAAACAGGGGAAGCCTGATGGAATTGATATACGCCATCGCTATCGGTGTCTTGGCGGGCTCGGGCGTCTGGCTGCTGCTGCGGCCGCGGACCTTCCAGTTCATCATGGGCCTGTCGCTGGTTTCCTACGCGGTGAACCTGTTCATCTTCGGCATGGGCCGGCTGACCTCGGGCCGTCCGCCCGTGGTCGATCCGGCAATGGCCCATGATCCTTCCTGGTATGCGGATCCGCTGCCGCAGGCGCTGGTGCTCACGGCCATCGTGATCGGCTTTGCCACCACCGCGCTGTTCCTGGTTGTGCTGCTGGCCTCGCGTGGCCTCACGGGTACCGACCACGTTGATGGACGGGAGTCCCAATCTTGAATTTTTGGCTGCAACACCTGCCCGTATTGCCCATCGTCACGCCGCTGGCGGCTGGCGCAGCGATGCTCCTGCTGGCGGACACCCGCCGCTACACCCGTGGCGCCATTGCGCTGGTTTCGACGCTGGGCCAACTGGCCGCCGCCATCGCGCTGCTGGTGGTGGCGGGCGGCGGCGTGCCTGGCGTCTGGCCGGACGGGGTCGGAGTCTATCTGGTGGGCGACTGGCCCGCGCCCTTCGGCATCGTGCTGGTGGTCGACCGCCTGGCTGCGGTGATGCTGGCCCTGACCGCGGTGCTGGGGCTGGCGACGCTGGTCTATGCGCTGGCGCGCTGGGACCGCGCCGGGGTGCATTTCCATTCGCTGTTCCAGTTCCTGCTGATGGGCCTGAACGGCGCCTTCCTCACGGGCGACCTGTTCAATCTCTTCGTATTCTTCGAGGTGCTGCTGGCGGCGTCCTATGGCCTGTTGCTGCACGGCTCGGGCGTGGCGCGCGTGAGCGCCGGCCTGCAGTACATTGCGGTCAACCTGGTGGCCTCGTTCCTGCTGCTGATCAGCATCGCGCTGATCTACGGCGTCACCGGCACGCTGAACATGGCGGACCTGGCGGTGCGCGCCGGCAACCTGGCGGGCGCGGACCGCATGCTGTTCGAGGCGGGCGCGGCCATCCTGGGCGTGGCCTTCCTGGTCAAGGCGGGCGCCTGGCCGCTGAACTTCTGGCTGGTCAAGGGCTACGGCTCGGCTGGCGCCCCGGTCGCGGCCATGTTTTCCATCATGACCAAGGTCGGCATCTACGCGCTGCTGCGCATCGGTTCCTTGCTGCTGCCCACCGGCGCGCCGGCGGCCTTCAGCCTGGATTGGATGTTCGCGGCGGGGTTGGCCACGCTGCTGTTCGGCGGCCTGGGCCTCCTGGCGACCCAGCAACTGGAAAAGATGGTGGGTTACTGCGTGATCGTGTCGGCCGGCACGCTGTTGACCGCACTGGGCATGCCCGGCGTGACGCTGACGGGGCCGGCGCTGTTCTACCTGCTCAGCTCCGTGCTGACCACGGGCGCGTTCTTCCTGCTGGCTGAGTTGATCGAGCGCACCCGCAGCTTCGGCGCCAACGTGCTGGCGGTCACCCTGGACGCATTCGACCTGGACGACCCGGCCTCGGTCAACCGTTCCGACGACGTGGTGGGCGTGGCCATTCCCGCCGCCATGGCCTTCCTGGGCCTGGCCTTCATTTCCTGCGCCTTGCTGGTAACCGGCCTGCCGCCGCTGTCGGGCTTCGTCGCCAAGCTGTCGCTGCTGTCGGCGGCGGTGTCGGCCGCCAACGAATCGGTCGTGCCCATGGACGCCTGGATACTGGTGGCCGCGGTGTTGCTGTCGGGGCTGGCGGGCCTTATCGGCCTGGGCCGCACCGGCATCCGCGTGTTCTGGGCCAGCGATGACCGCAGCACGCCGCGCCTGCGCTTGATCGAAGCCGGGCCGGTGGCCGTGCTGTTGCTGCTGTGCGTGGGCCTGGCGGCCGGCGCCGGCCCCGTGTCGGCCTATCTGGACGACGCGGCACGGTCGCTGGACCAGCCCAAGTCCTATATCGACGCCGTCATGTCCGCGCAGACCGTGCGCGGCCTCAAGGGAGGAAGCTGATGCGCCGCCTCTACTTCCTGTTCCTGCCCGTCTACCTGTTCGTCCTGTGGCTGGTGCTCAACCAGAGCGCGTCCGCGGGCCAGATCGCGCTGGGCATCGCGCTGGCGCTCTGGTTCACCTGGGCGGCGTCGCGCCTGCGGCCGCTGAGGGCCAAGCCGCGCCGCCTGTGGAAGGCGGTGCCGCTGTTCCTGCACGTGACCGCGGACATCATCAAATCCAATATCGCCGTGGCGCGGCTGATCCTGAATCCGCGCCGCAATGACTTTTCGCCCGGGTTCATCATGATCCCGCTGACCATGCGCGACCCGCACGGCCTGGCGATGCTGGCTTGCATCGTCACATACACGCCGGGCACCGTCTGGGTGGACCTGACCGACGACCACAGCCTGAAGCTGCACGTGCTGGACCTGCAGAACGAAGGCGACTGGATCAAGCTGGTGCAGGAACGCTACGAGCGCCCGCTGATGGAGATTTTCGAATGAACAACATACTTTATTGGGCGGCGTCCTTCGCCTTGCTCTGCTTCGCGCTGGGCATGGTCTTCGCCGCCATCCGGCTGCTGCGCGGTCCCACCGCGCAGGACCGCGTGCTGGCCCTGGACACGCTCTACATCAACGGCATGCTGACCATGCTGGTGTTCGGCATCCGCTCCGGCACTTCCGTGTATTTCGACATTGCGCTGCTGATCGCCTTGTTCGGCTTTGTCGGTTCCACCGCCATGGCGCGCTTCCTGCTGCGCGGCGAGGTGATCGAGCCATGATCGACGCCCAGATCCCGCTGTGGGCCGCCATACCCGCGAGCATCCTGCTGGTGCTCGGCGGCCTGCTTGCGCTGACCGGTTCGGCCGGCCTGCTGCGCTTCCGTACCTTTTATGCCCGCATCCATGCGCCCACCTTGGGCAACACCATGGGTTGCGGCTGCGTGCTCGCGGCGTCCATCCTGGTGTTTTCGGCACTGTCCTCGCGGCCTGTGTTTCATGAAGTCATCATCACGCTGCTGCTGATCGTGTCTTCGCCCGTGACCGCCATGCTGCTCATGCGTGCGGCAACCTACCGTAATCGCCTGAGCAAGACCGACGCCGAGCGCGACGCAAGTTAAGGGGAAAGGCAGGATTTGTTGCGTCGCGTCAATTGAAACGTAGTCTTACGATTTCACGTCGCTGGACATGTAGCCGAAGCGTCATCGTGGGATAGTGGGTAACGGTTCAATCAACTTCAAGGAGCTGACCATGACTACACGACCCATGCATACCAAACGCCTCGCGGCGACGCTTTGTGCCGCTGGCCTGATGTTGGCCGCGGGAGCGGTCCACGCGGCTGATGCGACCGGCCGCGGCTCAGCTCAGTCCCAGTACCAGCAGGACGTCGCGGCATGCAAGAGCGGCGCCACCGGCCAGGACCAGGCCGCCTGCATGCGCGAAGCCGGCGCGGCGCGTCAGGAAAGCGGCCGCAACAACCTCAAGGACGGCAACAACGATCAACTGCAGCAGAACATGCTGGACCGCTGCAACCGCCTGCCGGCCGCCTCGCGCCAGGACTGCGTCACGCAGATGACCTCGCCGACCAATGTGCGTGGCAGCGTGCAGGGCGGGGGCGTGCTGCGTGAAACCGTGATCCAGGTGCCGGCCGATACCGTGCCGCCCGCGACTAGCGCGCCGGGCATGGCGCCCGCGCCGGCGGCGGCGCCCATGACCGCGCCGGTGCGCCAGTAAGCGACAGTCGGGGCCGGGGCGGCAGGGCCGCCCGCCTTGGGCCTCCAGGGGCGCAGCCGCCGCCACATTCAGGCAAAATGGCGGCTGTCGCCCCTTTTTCACGCATATACATGTCCGACGTCATCGCCCTGATATTCGACTTCGACGACACGCTGGCCTCGGACAGCACGTCCGGCTTCCTGGAAAGCATGGGCGTGGACACGGCATCCTTCTGGAAGGATGAGGTCGATCCCTTGCTCTCGCAGCAGGATTGGGACCCCGTGCCCGCCTATCTGTACCAGATGATCCAGCTGTCGCAATCGGGCAAGCACGGCCTCATCACGCAGCAGCGCCTGAAGGACTGGGGCGCCCGGCTGGAATTGCACGACGGCGTGCCCACGCTGTTCCAGCGGCTGCGCGCCGCCGTGCGGGCCGAACAGCCGCAGGTGCAGCTGGAGTTCTACCTGATTTCCAGCGGCATCGGCGACGTGGTCAGGTCTACGCCCATCGCGCACGAGTTCACCGAGATCTGGGCGTCCGAATTCATCTACGGCGCGGACGGCGGCATCGCGTTTCCGCGACGCATCGTCAGCTTTACCGACAAGACCCGCTACCTGTTCCATATCCAGAAGGGCATCATCGGCCGCGACTTCCGCAACAAGCCTTTCGAGGTCAACCGCAAGGTGCCCGAGGACCGCTTGCGCGTGCCGTTCGACCAGATGGTGTTCGTCGGCGACGGCTACACCGACATCCCGTGCTTTTCGCTGATCCGCCGCGCCGGCGGCTTCGCCTTCGGTGTCTGGGACCCCAAGCATCGCGACAAGCGCAGCCGGGCCTGGGGCTTCATCGAAGAGGGCCGGGTGTCGAACCTGAACCAGGCCCGCTACGACGAGCACGCCGAGCTCTACCAATGGCTGGAAGAGGCGGTGACCAGCCTGGCCGGCCGCATCGCGCTGAAGTCCCGGGTGTACCGTGGTTGAAGCAGTCCCGATGGCGGCGGTCCCGGCCTGGACCGCGCAGGATGCCAGCTTCATGGAACTGGCGCTGGAACAGGCGCAAGCAGCCTACGACATCGGCGAGGTGCCGGTAGGCGCGCTGGTGGTGTCGGCCCAGGGCGACATCCTGGGGCGCGGATACAACCGCACCATCATCGACCACGACCCCACCGCCCACGCCGAGATCGTCGCCTTGCGCGGCGCCGCGCGCGCGCTGGAAAATTACCGGCTGCCGGGCATCACCGTATACGTCACGCTGGAGCCCTGCGTCATGTGCATCGGCGCCATGCTGCATGCGCGGCTCGCGCGCGTCGTGTTCGGCGCGTACGATCCCAAGACCGGCGCCTGCGGCAGCGTGCTGGACGTGGGCTCGGTCCCCAAACTCAATCATCACACCTCAGTCACCGGCGGCGTGCTGGCGGAACCTTGCGGCGAGCTGCTGCGCCGGTTCTTCCGCGAGCGCCGCAGCAAGGAATCCGCAGCATGAGCAAATCCCAAGGCGCCAAGGCGCGCGGCGCGAAAGCCGCCGCCGCCCACGACCATGACCACAACCACGATCATGGCCACGCAGGCCACGAATGTGATGAAGACTGCGGGCATGACCACAGCCACGCCCACGTGCTGCCCGACGCCCGCGGCATCTACCTGATCTCGCCGTCGTCTGCCGTGCGCGATCCGGCCGCCGTCGAACTGGCGCGCGAACGGCTGCAGCAACAGGGCTTCAAGACCGCCGTGGACCGCACTGCGTACGCGCAGCACCAGCGCTTTGCCGGCACCGACGCGCAGCGCCTGGCCAGCCTGACGCGCGCCGCCAAGCAGAAGCTGCCCATCGTCATGGTGACGCGCGGCGGTTACGGCATGGGCCGGCTGCTGCCTGCCATCGACTGGAAGGCCATGGCCGACAGCGGCAAGCGATTCGTGGGCATGAGCGACTTCACTGCCTTCAACCTGGGCCTGCTGGCACAGACCGGCGCGGTCAGCTATACCGGCGCCTCGGCCGTCTATGACTTCGGCGGCAAGAAGGTCGATGACCTGACCGAAGCGCTGTTCGGCGAGATCATGCGCGGCGAACTGGAAATCCTCAGCTTCGAAACCCAGGACGCCGATGCGGTGGACTGCCGCGGCATCCTGTGGGGCGGCAACCTGGCCATGCTGACGTCCTTGCTGGGCACGCCCTACATGCCCAAGGTGCGGGGCGGCATCCTGTTCCTGGAAGACGTGGCCGAGCATCCCTACCGCATCGAACGCATGCTGATCCAGCTGGCGCAGGCCGGCATCCTGGGCAAGCAGAAGGCCATCGTGCTGGGCCGCTTCTCGGACTACAAGCTGGCGCCGCACGACAACGGCTACGACCTGCACGAAGTCGTGGCCTGGCTGCGCAAGACGGTCAAGGTGCCGGTGGTGACGGGGCTGCCGTACGGCCATGTCGCCACCAAGGCGACGCTGCCGATCGGGCAGAAGGTAGGCCTGGCCACCGAGAAAGGCATGGCGCACCTGGTGCTGGACGAACACACGCACTAAAAAAGGAAAGGGGCGCCGAGCGCCCCTTTCTCATTGCTACTTGAATAGCCTGTCGACCAGCGATTGCGCCTTCTGCTCGCTGCGTCGCTTGGCCTCGGCCTGCTCGGCGGGCGACTGTGCCGCCTTGCTGCACTCCCCGGCATAGCTCGCGAAGCGCGACGCGCATTCCTGCGCCAGCTTGCGCGCCTGATCCCAGCCCTGGGTCTGACCATAGAAGCGGATGGCTTCAGGCCATGCCAGCGCCGAACCACGGAAGTACTCGAAGCCCTGGCCCATGATCTTGGAGGCCGGCCCGGACTGGCCCGCGCCCAGCAGATTATTGGCGCGCAGCACGTACACCTGCCACGCGCGGTCGGGCTCGGACGCGAGGTTGCGGTCCAGCAAGGCGGACCCGCGCGCGCCGGACTCCGCCTGCGCCATGCTCAAGGTCAGCAAGGGCAGGGCGTGCGCGGCGCTGGGCCCCGAAGCGGCCTGGGCCGCGAGCTTGCGGGCGCGCGGATAGTCCTGAGCTTGCAGCGCCTGCTGCGCCTCGGCTGCGGTCTTGTAGTTCTTCAGCAGCGCGGCCGTGCGGCGTTGCGCGCGGGCCTTGTTCCAGGGCGCGGTCGCCGCCGCAGGTCGCGGCTTGCCCGCCATCAGGGGCATGACCTGTTCGGTCAGCGCGGCCAGGCGCGCGCCGGTGTCGGGATGGCTGACGGTCAGCTTGTTCCAGATGTCTTCCAGGCCGGTGCGCAAACCTTCGCTGGCGCCGGCCACGCCGGAATTCAACGAGGCCTGCATTTCGGTCAGGGGTGCGATGCTGTTGCCCTTGGCCGCCTCCCGCTTGCGGGTGTTGTCGGCCGCCGCCTGTTTGATCTGCTCGAGCATGCGCTGGCGCGCTTCGGCCTGTACCTGGGCGTTCTCGGCTTCCCAGGTGGCCTGGCGCTCCAGGAACGCCTTGAAGCCTTGCGTATACGAGTAGCCCAGTTCCAGGCTGACAGTGGCGCCGAAACGGTCGGCGTTTTCTTCCTGCTGCCGGCCCCAGGCCGGCACCAGCATGTTCTTGCCCAGCGTATACGAGGCGATCACGCTGTCCACGGGGCTCCAGCCGGTGGCGCTGCCGGCCTTGCGGGCCAGCGCCACGCCCACGGCCGCCAACGATGCGACCTGGTCGCCCGCGGCATTGACCGATTCCATCTGGTGGTAGTCGAGGTAGACGTGGCCGAACTCATGGGACAGGATGGCGACGATCTCGTCCTCGGATTCCGCCGAGGCCAGCCAGCCCATGGACAGGTAGATGTTGCCCGCGCCGGTGCTGTAGGCTTCCAGCGCCGATGAAGAGGTCACGTGAACCGCGCCAGGCCAGCCCGGCACGCCCGCGGCGTTCTTGATCCGGGCAAGCAGGCCGTTCAGATAGGTTTCCATCTCCGGCATGGCGACCAGGCCCATGCCCTGGGCGCGCTGGTTGCGCGCGTCCAGGTTGGCGTCGGGCCATTGCCGGTCGGCGGGAGGCGGAGGCAATTGGCCGGCCGTGACCGAAAAACCCTTGCCTCCGGGAAGCGTGGAGCAGGCGCTCAGCAGCAGCGCGCCGGATACGGCGGCCATGCGCAGGATGTGGGCGGATCGCATGGGCGGCTCAGCGGCAGACGTTCTCGCCCGCGCCTGCGGTCGAGCCGGTGGGCGGCGGCACGCCCTTGATCACAGGCCCGCATTGCGCGGCGGAGCCTCGCGCGATGCGCACGTGCATGCTGTCCACCCAATAGTCCTTGCCGTCGACCTTGACGTGGTAGAACTCATTGGCCTCTTCGAGCACGGGCCAGGGCATGCCCTGGCCATCGGACTTGGCCGCGGGCGCGCCGCCGTCCGACTTGGCATACAGCGGCACGGGCTTGATGTTCAGGCCGACGATGGCGTCCGCCGCCGAGGCGCTCGCGCCAGCCAGCGCAAGAGCGGCCGTGGTCAGCGCGGTAATCAGGGAGGAGGGCTTGGGCATGCGTTTCTACTCCTGTTGTGGGCGGGTAGCGGATGGCTCCCGCGAGGGTGTCGTGGACGCCGGCGCGGAAGCGCGGTCCGGTTTGCCAAAAAGAAAGGCGGTGGCGCGATTGGTCCAGCCGAGCCAGTGGGCGGCCAGGGCCATGATTGCCAGGTCGACGATGGGCAGGGTGCCCACGTTCAGCCAGCGCTGCGCAAGCAGCACGATGTACAGCACGATGAGCGAGGACAGGACGATGGCGGCCGCCTTGCGCAGCAGCAGCAACGCCGCGACGCAGAGCTTGGACGTCAACCAGCGCGCCAGCCACAGGCGCGCGGCGCGGTCGCGCAGCAGGGCTGACAGGCGCCCGGCCTTGGCCTTCCAGCCGTCGCCGGCTTGCGCGGCCGGCGGCAGCGGCAGGGCGGGCGCATCGGCAAAAAGCCGCCATTCGGCGGGCGGGGCCAGCAGCCGGCCGCCCAAGCGCGTATTACCGCGCAGCCATTGCGCCAGCCAATGCAGGAAATGGGCCAGCATGACGACCGGGATGCCCAGCAGCCACAGAACATTGGGCGGCCAGATTTCCCATTCGAGGGCGCGCTTGTAGTCGTCCTGGTAGGTCAGCAGATTGTCCAGGGCCATGGCGTGCATGAACACGCCGGGGATGGCGTCATGCACGGGCGACAGCACGGTGTCGTTGAAGCCGCTGAGCGCGGCGCCGATCATGACGTAGCGCCCCGTGAGCATGTCGGCCAGGCGGGCGCCGTCGGCTTCTGGTGCGCGCAGTTCGGACAGGGTCAGCGCGCGCGTGTACGGGCAGATGGGCTGGGCGGCGTCCGGGTCGCCCAGCAGGCTGCGGACGTAGGACGGCAGCATTTCCATGTACCCGCCGCGGGCCTGCCGGCATTCCATGCTGAAGCGGCGCTGGTCCAGGTTGTCGACGCCCCAGGTCAAGGCCATGGCTTCGTGCGTGCGCGTGATGGCCACCCCCGCCGCGTCCTGGGCGATGGCCAGCGCCGCGCTGCGCGCGTGCTCGCCCGACCAGAGGGGATAGCTCCAAACCAGCCGGTCCACCTTGCTGGGGGTGTAGCGCACGTCGACCATGGTGAAGCATGGCTTCTCGCCCGCGGGCGCTTCCAGGCCCGAACGCAGGCTCAGGTTGCCCTGCGCATCGGGAAGCGCGGCCAGGAACACCGGGATGTTGGCGTCGCGCAGCTCGCATAGGGCGGCGGCCAGCTCGGGCAGGGTCGGATCGTCGCGCTCGCGCCCGAAGGTGATGTCCAGGAAGATGGCCTTGGGCTTGTGGATCAGGCCGATGTTGCGCAGCCAGCGCGCATGCGTCCTGTAAGGCACCGGCCAGGCGCCTTTCTGCTGGTCCAGGGAGTCGTCGTCGATCAGGACGACCGTGGTGTCGTTGCGGTGCGAGATGTCGTAGTGGCCACCGACCAGCCGGGCCTGGAGCCGCGCCGCCGCATAGGTGAGCAGGTCGGAACTGGGGGTGAGCCGGGGCGTCGCCCACAACATCACGATCGCGACGATGGCCGCCACGATCAGCGACCGGCCATAGGAAAGCTCGACTTTCTCGGAGGAGTGGTTGGCGTCTGCCACGTAGCGGGGGAGGTGGGTTGCAACCGCCTGACCGGCCTGGCGGCCATAGGCGCTGAGTTGCCCGCAATAGTACCCCAATTAATACAAATGTTTACGTTGTGACATCAAATGCCATGCAGCATTTCCAGATGCTTCAGCAGGTAGCTTGCCCGGCCTGGATGCGATTCACGGATGCTTGGTACACTATCGGGTTTCTCCGCATGCGTCCCCGGACGCCCAAAGACTCAAACATACCGTGATCTCCACCGCCAATCTCACCATCCAGTTCGGTCCCAAACCCCTTTTCGAGAACGTCAGCGTCAAGTTCGGGGAAGGCAACCGCTACGGGCTGATCGGGGCCAATGGTTCCGGCAAGTCGACCTTCATGAAGATCATCGGCGGCGACCTGGAACCCTCGGCGGGCAACGTGTCGCTGGAGCCGGGCGTGCGCCTGGGCAAGCTGCGCCAGGATCAGTTCGCGTTTGAAGACCTGCGCGTGCTGGACGTCGTCATGATGGGCCACACCGAGATGTGGGCCGCCATGTCCGAGCGCGACGCCATCTACGCCAATCCGGAAGCGACCGAAGACGACTACATGCGCGCGGCCGACCTGGAAGCCAAGTTCGCCGAGTACGACGGCTACACCGCCGAAGCCCGCGCCGGCGAACTGCTGCTGGGCCTGGAAATCGCCGTCGACCAGCACAACCTGCCGATGCGCGAAGTGGCGCCGGGCTGGAAGCTGCGCGTGCTGCTGGCGCAGGCCCTGTTCTCGAATCCGGACGTGCTGCTGCTGGACGAACCGACCAACAACCTGGACATCAACACCATCCGTTGGCTGGAAAACGTGCTCAACAGCTACCAGAGCACGATGATCATCATCAGCCACGACCGCCACTTCCTGAACCAGGTGTGCACGCACATGGCCGACGTGGATTACGGCGAGATCCGCATTTATCCGGGCAACTACGACGACTACATGCTGGCCTCGACCCAGGCCCGCGAGCGCCTGGTGGCCAACAACGCCAAGGCCAAGGAACGCGTGGCCGAACTGCAGGACTTCGTGCGCCGCTTTGCCGCCAACAAGTCCAAGTCGCGCCAGGCCACCTCGCGCCTGAAGCAGATCGACCGCATCAAGGCCGACCAGGTCGTGGTCAAGCCCTCGTCGCGCCAGAACCCGTACATCCGCTTCGAGCAGAACAAGGTCATGCACCGCCTGGCGGTCACCGTCGAAAACCTGTCCAAGGCCTACGACGCGCCCGTCATCCGCAAGTTCTCGGCCATGGTCGACGCCGGTGAAAAGATCGCCATCATCGGCGCCAACGGCGTCGGCAAGACGACCCTGCTGCGCCTGCTGGCCACCGACCTGCAGCCCGATTCGGGCGAAGTGAAGTGGTCCGAAAACGCCGACTTGGGCTACATGGCCCAGGACGTGTCCGACCAGTTCCTGCAGACCGACATCAACCTGCTGGACTGGATGGGCGACCATCGCCAACCGGGCGACGACGACCAGTCGATCCGTTCGGTGCTGGGCCGCCTGCTGTTCTCGGCGGACGACCTGCCCAAGGCGCCCAAGGTGCTGTCCGGCGGCGAAAAGAACCGCATGACCTTCGGCCGCCTGATGCTGGGCCGGCACAACGTCATGCTGCTCGACGAGCCCACCAACCACCTGGACATGGAATCGATCGAATCGCTGCAGTTCGCGCTGGAAAAGTACGAAGGCACGCTGGTGTTCGTGTCGCACGACCGCGAGTTCGTGTCCGGCCTGGCCACGCGCGTGATCGAGATCCTGCCCACGGGCGAGATCGTCGACTACCGCGGCGGCTACGACGACTACCTGACCTCGCGCGGCATCGACGGCTGAGGCCGCCGCGGGCCGCGGCCAGAAGCATCTGGCCGCGGCCCTGGATCTGCCTTACATGCCTATGGTCATGCCGCCATTGGCATAGAGGTGCTGCCCCGTCATATACGAGGCGGCATCCGACAGCAGGAAGCACACCGGCCACGCCACTTCTCCAGGCTGGCCGAAGCGGCCCAGCGGGATCTGCGACAGATAGGTGTCGCGGAACTTGTCCCCCCGTATGGTCTCCGTCATGGGCGTTTCCACCACGCCGAAGCCGATGGTATTGACGCGTATCCCGTACTTGCCCCATTCGCGCGCCGCGCTCATGGTCAGGCCCAGCACGCCGGACTTGGCAGCGGCGTAGTTGATCTGGCCTATGGTGCCGCGGCGACCCGCGTCCGAGGTGATGTTGACGATGGAGCCGCCGGGCTTGCCAGTCTCGCGCGCCCCAGCCAGCATGTGGCGGCCGACGGCCTGCAGGAACTGGAAGGATCCGGTCAGGTGCACGTCGATCACCTTTTGCCAGGCTTCCTGGGTCATTTTTTCTATCATGGCGGTGCGGGTGATGCCCGCGTTGTTCACCAGGCCGTCCACCGCGCCGTAGCGCTGCGCCGCGCGCTCGACGGCCGCGGCCGCGAATGCCGGGTCCGACACGTCGCCGGCCAGGGTCAGCAACTGATCCTTGGGCGCCTCGCGCTCGAACGCGGCGAGGGCGTCGGCGTTCATGTCGACGGCGGTCACGCGCGCGCCTAATTGCATGGCCAGTTCGCTGATGGCGCGGCCTATGCCCTGGGCGGCGCCGGTCACGATGATGCTGCGCTGGTCTAGCAGAAAAGCTGTGCGGTTCATGGTTTTCCTTGTCGGGTTCAGAGGGTTTCGGCCGTGCCGAGGATCAGGGTGGCCTGGCTGGACAGCTCGCCGCCGTTGCCGTGAGCCAGCGCCAGGCTGGCGCCGGGCACCTGGCGCGCGCCGCCCAGGCCGGCCAGCTGCACGTAGGCTTCAACCATGGTGAACAGGCCGTACATGCCGGGATGCACGCAGGACAGGCCGCCGCCGTTGGTGTTGACGGGCAGCTCGCCGCCGGGCGCGATGCGGCCGTTTTCCACGAACGCCGCGCCTTCGCCCTTGGCGCAGAAGCCCAGGTCCTCCAGGAACAGGATCGGGTTGATGGTGAAGGCGTCGTACAGCTCCAGCACGTCGATGTCCCGCGGCCGCACGCCGGCCTGGGCAAAGGCGCGCGCGCCGCTGCTCGCGGCCGCCGTGACGGTCAGGTCCGGCATATTGGTGATTTCGCGGTGGTCCGTGGCCGCGGCCGCGCCCAACAGATAGGCGGGCCGGGCGCAGTGGTCGCGGGCCCGGTCGGCGCGGGTCATCACCACGGCGGCGGCGCCGTCGGTGACCAGGCAGCAGTCGCGCACGCTCAGGGGCTCGGCCACCATGCGGGCCGACAGGTACTGCGCCATGTCCAGAGGTTCGCGCATGTAGGCTTCAGGATTGAGCATGGCCCATTGGCGGGCGGCGATGGCCACCGCGCCCAACTGTTCGCGCTTCAGGCCGTACTGGTGGGCGTAGCGCGAAGCCGCCAGCGCATAGGCGCCCACCGGACGCGCCAGGCGGTAGGGCGCTTCGTTGGGGGCGGGGCGCATGGAGCTCACCAGTTTGCCCGCGCCGCTGCGCTGATTGCTGCCGTAGGCGATCAGCGCCACGTCGCATTGCCCCGCTTCCAAGGCCAGCGCGGCCCACATGGCGTGCGTCAGAAAGGAGGACCCGCCGGTGCGGTTGTTCTCCGTCAGGCGAGGCGAGATGCCCAGGTATTCGGCAAAGCCCAGGCCGGACATGAAGTCATCGGGCAGACCGATGAAAAGGCCGTCGACCTGATCCGGGCGCAGCCCTGCCTGGTCCAGGGCCGCAAGACTGGCCTGAACGGCGAGGTCCATCGAGCTCAGCCCCGGGGTCTGGCCGATACCGTAGGTGGCTGCGGCGACGATGGCGGCCTTGCCGCGCGGGAAACGGTCTTGGGTCATGCTTGCTCCGCCACAGGTTCAAACACCAGCACGCCGCATCCGGCCTCCTGGACGACGCGGGCGCGCACCCGGGCGCCGATGCGCACGTCCTGCGCGGGGATGCCGTCCACCCGTGACATCAGCCGCGGCCCTTCGTCCAGATCGACCAGCACTACGCCGTAGGGCGTTTCGGGCGGCCGGGGGTGGATGACGGTGGTGGCGTAGATCCGCCCCAGTCCGCTGGGTGCGGCCCATTCCACGTCGCGCGAACCGCTGCGCGGCGCGGCTACGCGCGGATAGAAGAAGAATTCGCCGCTGGCGCGGTCGCGCTGCAGCATGAAACGGCCTTCGTTCAGATAGGCCTCGTAGCGGGCCTGCGGACCCGGTTCGGCGGTTTGGGTTTGCGTAGGCATGTCGTTCAATCCCATTTGTAGGCGGGGGGCAGCTTTTCCACGAAGCGCCGGGCGGCTTCGCGGTGGAAGGCGCTGTCGCGGCAGATGGCCTGGGCCATGGCTTCCTGCGCGTAGATGTCTTCGCGGCTGGATTCGAAGGTCCGGTTCATGATGGTCTTGGCCAGGCCCAGCGCCTGCGTCGGGGCGTTGTGAAAACGTTCGGCCATGGCCAGCGCCTGTTCCAGCGGATCGCCGTCGCAGAGCGCCTGCACCAGCCCAAGTTCCAGCGCTTCCTCGGCGTCGCAGACCCGGGCCGTGAACACCAGTTCCTTGGCGCGCGCCAGCCCGACGGCGCGCGGCAGCAGATACATGCCCAGCATATCGGGCACGTAGCCGATGCGGGCGAACACCGCGCAGAAGGTGGCGCCGCGCCGCGCGATGGCGTAGTCCGCGCACAGCGCCAGCGACAGGCCGGCGCCGAAAGCCACGCCTTCCACCGCGCTGATGACGGGTTTCTCCAGATCCACCAGCGCGTCGTACCACTGGTGGATCTTGCGGATGCGCGCGCGCCCCTCGAAGGCGTCCAGGCCCTGGGCATGCGCCTGCGCGATGGACTTGATGTCGCCGCCGGCGCAGAAATGCCCGCCCGAACCCGTCAGGACGACGGCCTTGATGCCGTCATCCGCGCGCAGTTCCGGGAGGGCGCGCGCGAACGCCTCGCGCATCTCCAGGCTGAGCGCATTGCGCTGGTCGGGGCGGTCCATGGCCAGCACGGCGGTGGCGCCGTGGCGGGTGATCTTCAGTGTCATGCCTGCTCCTTGCCTGCGTGATAGGCGATCTGCGTGAGCCAGCGCGCAACCAGCGCCGGTCTGTCCTCGCCGTCGATATCGATGCGAACGTCCCACGCCAGGCGCGCCTGGCCATCCGGCAGCTCGTCCACGCCAGTCAGTGCAAACGCGCCGCGGATGCGCGCGCCGGCCTTGACCGCCTGGGTGAAGCGCACGCGGTCAAAGCCGTAGTTCACCGCCAGCCTGCGGTTCGGAAAGCGCATCGCCGACGCATAGAAGCTGGGCAGCAGCGAGAGCGTCAGCAAGCCGTGGGCGATGGCCGCGCCGTAGGGCGATTCGGCCTGCGCGCGCTGCGGGTCCATGTGGATCCACTGCGTGTCGCCAGTGGCCAGGCCGAAGCGGTTGATGGTGTCCTGGTCGACCGTCTGCCAGGGAGTCAGCGCGGGAGGCTGTCCGGAAAAGGCGCGCAGCGCCTCGATGGAGTCCAAGGTGATCATGGGGGGCTCTTTTCACTGGGCCTTCAGGCCCAGGTCGCGGGCGACTGGCAGCCAGCGGTCGCGCTCGGCCTGCACGAAGGCGGCGAACACCTGGGCGTCGCCCGGCATGGCCACCGCGCCGATACTGGTGAGCTTGCGCTGCAGTTCCGGCTGCGCGAGCGCCTGGTTGACGCCGCGGTTCATCTGATCGACGACGGCGGTCTGCGTGCCGGCGGGCGCCACCAGGCCGAACCAGGCGCTGGCGTCGATGCCGGGATAGCCGAGCTCGGCGGCGGTGGGTACGTCGGGCAGGCCGGCGAAGCGCTTGTCGTCGAGTACGGCGAAGGGGCGGATCTTGCCGGACTGCGCCTGCGTCATGCTGGAGGGCAGGGCGTCGAACATCATGTCGGTGCTGCTGCCCATCAGGCCGACGATGGCGGGGGCGCTGCCCTGGTAGGGTACGTGCGTGACCTGGAAGCCCAGCTTGCTGACGGCGTATTCGCCGGCAAGATAGGTGATGTTCCCGGTGCCGGCCGAGCCCATGGTCAGCTTGCCGGGAGATTGCTTGCCCAGGGCGATCAAGGCCTTGACGTCGCGCGCCGGCAGGTCATGGCGCACCACAAGCAAGAGCGGCGACTTAGCCATGCCCGAGACCGGGACGAAGTCCTTGGACGGGTCGTAGGTCATCTTTGCGTAGAGCGCCTGGTTCACCACCAGCGGGGCATTGGAGCCGACGAAGAAAGTCTTGCCGTCGGGCTTGGCGCGGGCGACGTAGTCGGCGGCGATCATGCCGGCGGCGCCGGGCTTGTTCTCGACGATGATGGTCGCGCCGCCGCCCTTGCTCATTTCCTGCGCCACCAGGCGCGCGATCTGGTCGGCGGCGCCGCCGGGCGGGTAGGGCACGATGAAGCGGACGGGCGCGTCCTGAGCCGACGCGGGGGCGGCCGCTAGGGCCGCCAGGGTCAGGGCGCTGCAGACTGCGGCGGTGATGATGCGCATGGTGGTGTCTCCTGGGTTGTTGTCATGGCCGCCTGCCCGGCGGTTGGGGTCAGATGATTCCGCGGCCTTTCAGCTGCGCGATGCGGGCTTCGTCCAGGCCCAGCCGCTCGCGCAGCACGGCGTCGGTGTGCTGGCCCAGCGCCGGCGCGGCGCGGTCGTAGCGCATGGGGGTGTCGCGCATGCGGATGGGGTTGGCCACGGCCGGCGTGTCCACGCCCGAGACATGGGGCAGCGACAACTGCATGCCGCGATGGCGCACGTGCGGGTCCTGGAATACCTGTTCGATGTTGTAGATGGGCCCGCAGGGCACGTTGACCGCCTGCAGTATCTGCACCCATTCCTGCATGGTGCGCGCCAGCATCGCCTCGGCGATCGGCGGTATCAGCGTGTCGCGGTTCCGATTGCGCCCGCCGGCCGTGGCGTAGCGTTCGTCGGCGGCCAGGTCGGCGCGGCCGATGGCGCCGCAGAAGGCGCGGTATTGGCCGTCATTGCCGGCGGCGACGATGACCGAGCCTTCCTTGCAGGCGAATACCTGGTACGGAACCATGTTGGAATGGGCATTGCCCATGCGCTGCGGCACCCGCCCGGACAGGAAGTAGTTGATGGCCTGGTAGGACGAGATCGTGATCACGCAGTCCAGCAGCGACATGTCGATGTACTGCCCCACGCCGCTGACGCGGCGGTGTTCGACTGCGGCCAATATGGCCGTGCTGGCGTAGACGCCGGTCAGCAGGTCCGTGATCGCGATACCGGATTTCATCGGCTCGCCGGCGGGGTCGCCGGTGATGCTCATCAGTCCGCCCATACCCTGGAACACGAAGTCGTAGCCCGGCAGCGGCGCGTAGGGTCCGTCCTGGCCGAAGCCGGTGATCGAGCAATAGACCAGGCGCGGATTGATGGCGCGCAGGCTGTCGTAGTCCAGTCCATAACGCGCCAGCGTGCCGACCTTGTAGTTCTCGACCAGCACGTCGGAGTCCTTCGCCAGTTCCGCAATCAGAGCCTGGCCTTCCGCCGTGGCGATGTCCACGGTAATTGACCGCTTGCCGCGGTTGGCGCTCAGGAAGTAGGACGAGTCCCGGGTCTCAGCGCCGTCGGCGCCGGTCAGGAAAGGCGGCCCCCAGCCGCGCGTGTCGTCGCCGTGTCCAGGGCGCTCTACCTTGATGACGTCAGCGCCCATGTCGGCCAGCGTCTGCGTCGCCCATGGGCCGGCCAGCACGCGCGTCAGGTCCAGGATCTTGAGGTGGGAAAGCGCGCCGCGCGGCTGCGCGGCGGCGGTGTTGTCTCGCTCCATGTCGCTCCGATCGGGGTGGGCCCCGTTATGTCTGGGGTCCACCTTAATGACGGAGGTAGCGAGGGTCCAATATCGTTTTACGCGTTATCGATTCGAATTGAGTATTGCCGGCGGGATGGGGCCGCCGTTCGACGCCGTAACCAGTCCGGGCAGAACGCTGTTGATGTGTTCTTTATTACGAAAAGAAGTTAAGACATTCAATATTGATAGTTTGGATTTATATAACGAATTGTTAGATTGGAGGCTCATTTTTGGCCCGCCACGATACGTTCCATGAATCTCACCTTCGATCACGTCCACAAGCACTTCGGCGAACTGCCGGTGGTGGACGGCTTTAGCAGCGAAATCAAGACCGGTGAACTGGTTGCCCTGGTGGGCCCCTCGGGTTGCGGCAAGTCCACCTTGCTGCATCTGGCGGCCGGCCTGGAAAAGCCCACCGAAGGCAGCGTGCTGGCCGACGGCAAGGCGGTTGCCGGCCCCCATCCCAGCCGTACCCTGGTGTTCCAGGAACACGCGCTGTACCCCTGGCTGACGCTGGAGGACAACGTGGCGCTGGCGCTGGAATTCCAGAACACGCCCAAGCCCCGCGCCCGTGAAGCCGCGCGCCAGTGGCTGGCGCGCGTCAGCCTGGCCGGCTTCGAACACTATTACCCCCATCAGGTGTCCGGCGGCATGCGCCAACGCGCCGCGCTGGCGCGTGCCTTCATCGCCCAGCCGCAGACCATGCTGATGGACGAGCCTTTCGGCGCACTGGACGCGCTGACCCGGCTGAGCCTGCAGGACGTCCTGCGCCAGCTCATCGCCCAGGAAAAGCCCACCGTGCTGCTGGTGACGCACGACGTGGACGAGGCCTTGTTCCTGGCCGACCGCATCATCGTCTTCAGCCCGCGCCCGGCGCGCGTGCTGCGCGAGTTCAACCTCGCGCACCGCGAAAAGACCCATGACCTGTCCGGCCTGGCGGCCGAGAAGCGCGAGATCCTGCGCCTGCTCGGCATCGCGGTGGACGGTTCGGGCGAGCACGCGGACCTGGCCCTGGCAGCCTGACCCCCGGATCTGGATTCTTGCTGGCGGCGCGTGCGCGTCGGCCGGCCCTGCATACCTTGGAGCACTTCCCATGAAACTGAAGCAATGGCTGTCCCTGCCGCTGGCCGCGGCGCTGCTGGCGACAGCCCCCGCGATGGCGGCCGAGAAATTCCGTGTGGGCTATCTGCGCGTGATGGACGATGCGCAGGCCATCGTCGCGCAAGAGGGCGGCTACTACAAAAAGGCCGGCCTGGATTCCGAACTGATCGAGTTCAAGTCGGGCACCGACCTGATCAAGGCCATCGTCGGCGGCCAGCTGGACATCGGCGTGCTGGGCTTTACCAACGCGGTGGCCTGGGCCTCCAAGGGCGCGGACCTGAAGGTGGTGGGCGGTGCGCAACAGGGCTACCACTCGCTGATCGTGCGCGAAGACTCCGGCATCAAGGACATCGCCGGGCTGAAGGGCAAGACCCTGGCCTCCCAGGCCGAAGGCAGCACTGCCGACGTGGTGCTGAAGGGCGTGGTGCTCAAGCAGGGCAACCTGGCTGCGGACGACGTCAACGTCATGGGCGTAAGCCCGGCCGTGGCGGTCCAGTCGCTGGTGGGCAAGCGCGTGGACGCGGCCTTCCTGTTCGAACCCTACGATCGCATCGCGCAACTGGTGGCGCCGGTCAAGCAGATCTATGAAGTGGGCCAGGCCTGGCCGTTCCCGTGCATGGTGGTGATCACCTCCGGCGAAACGCTGGCCAAGCGCAAGGACGACGTCTGGAAGGCGCTGGATGCGCAGAACCAGGCCATCCAGCTGCTGCAGAAGGAACCCGCGCAGGCTTCCAAGCTGATCGCGTCCTACTTCATCGCCGAACCCACGCTCAAGACCCTGACCCGTGGCGAACTGCCGCGCGAGACCGTCATCGCCGAAGCCATCGGCACGCAGGTCTTCACGCCCAAGCTGACCGACAAGGACACCCGCCGCATGCAGGAAATCGCCGACATCCTGCAAGCCCAGGGTTCGCTGAAAACGCGCGACGGCAAGCCGTATGACGTCTCCAGCATCGTCGACCTGTCCTGGCAAGAGGCTCGCAAGCTTTGAGCGCATCTACCCGAGTCACCGGCGCCCGCAAGCATTTCGCGGGCGTTCTGGGCGTGTTGTTCATCCTGGCCTTGTGGCAACTGGCGGCGTTCGCGCTGCCGGACTTCCTGATGCCGGGCGTGCCGGCCGTGGTCGAGCGCCTGGTCGAAGACCTGGGCAAGCAGTCCTTCCACCAGAGCCTCCTGGGCACGCTGGGGCGGTTGGGCGCGGGCTACGGTCTGGCGCTGGCGGCCGGTATCGGCTTCGGCCTGGTGGCGGCTGTGCTGTTCTTCTTCCGCGAAGTGCTGCGCAGCGCCATCGTCATCCTGCAGTCGATTCCGTCGATCGCCTGGGTGCCGCTGTTCCTGATCGTGATGGGCTTCGGCAATACGCCCATCATCGTCGTGGTGGCATTGTCGGCTTTCTTCCCGGCCGCGCTCAGCGTCATGAACGCGACTGAGTCCGTGCAGCGCGTGCATGTGTCGGCGGCGCGCGTCATGGGCGCCACGCGCTGGGGACTGGTCAAGCGGGTCTACCTGCCGGCCGTGATGCCCGAGCTCATCACCGGCGCGCAGCTCGCCTTCGGCAATGCCTGGCGCGCGCTGATCTCGGCGGAAATGCTGATCGGCTTCGGCAAGGGGCTGGGCCGTTCGCTGGCCTATTCGGGCGAAATCGCCGACATGACCGGCGTCATGACCAACATCCTGGTCATTGCCGTGCTGGCCGCGCTGATCGACCAGTTCGTGCTTGAAAACCTCAAGCACCGCTTGCTGCGCTACCAGTACGTCTGAGGGCGACAGGTGTCCCGCATGATTGGCCGCATCCGTCTGTTTGTCCTCGGCGCCTGCCTGGTTGCATCGGGCTTCGCGCAGGCGCAGCCCGACGCCTTCGCGGCGGCGCGGGCGCGCGGCGAGCTGGTGGTGGGCGTGCCTTACCTGGCGCCGCCGCCCGCGGCCGGCGCCAAGATCCGCACGCCGGACGGCCTGGACGCCGCAATGACCGATAGATTGGCGCAAAGCCTGGGACTGCCGGTGCGCCTGGTGCAATTGCCGCAGGAACAGGCCGCTGCCGCGCTGGCGGCGGGGCGGGTCGACCTGGTCCTGGCCGACGGCGCGTCGGCCCAGCCGGACGCGGTCGCGACGCAAGCCACAGGCTATGCCGCCCGACCCAAGGCCGTGATCCGCAGCGACACCAGCCTGCGCCGGCCCGCCGACGTGCGCGGCCGCAGCGTCTGCATGGCGGAGGCCGCAAGCGCTTCCCGCGCCCTGGCCGAAAGCTGGGGCGCCGTGGTGCGCACCTACCGCGTGCCGTCCGATGCGCTGGTCGCCGTGCGCGAGGGCAGCTGCGATATCGGCCTGGTCGACGACGCGGTCTGGGAGCCGCTGGTGCGCTTCCCGGAATGGAAGAAGTTCTCCTCGACGCTGGCGGCCGATGGCGCGCGGCGTGAACGCGTGTGGCTGCTGCCGGCCTCCGACTCCGCCAGCCGCAACTGGCTGAGCCAGGAAATGCGCGCCTGGGACCGAGCGGGCGCCTGGAAGGCCATGGCCGCGAAGTGGGCCCGCGACGTGGCCTTCGATGTCTATCTCGACCAGGAAGTGCCCGACTGCCACGGCTAGGGACTGGCGGCACATACAATGCCGGTCATGACGCACACGCTGACCGCCCCTTGCACCTACCAGGAAGACATCAAGAAAAGCCGCTTTGTCGCGTATGCAGCGCCCGTGTCCGGCGTGGACGAAGCCATGCGCTTCTTTGCCGAACATAGCGACGCCGAAGCGACCCACAACTGCTGGGCCTACCGCATCGGCCAGGAATACCGCTTCAATGACGACGGCGAGCCGGGAGGCACGGCCGGCCGTCCCATCCTGCAAGCCATCGAAGGCCAGGACATGGATCGCGTGGCGGTGCTGGTAGTGCGCTGGTACGGGGGCATCAAGCTCGGCGCAGGCGGACTGGTGCGCGCCTACGGGGGCTGCGCGGCCAACTGCCTGCGGCTGGGGGAGCGGACCGAGATCGTGGATCTTGCAACCGTCGCCTGCGCTTGCGGTTTTGGCGAACTGGCGTTGCTGAAGTCGCGCCTGGCTCAGGCAGGCGCGGCCATCCTGCAGGAAGACTTCAACGAGGAAGGGGTGGCGCTACGGTTCACGGTGCCGCGCGCAGCGGTGGCGGACCTGGAAGTGACCGCCGCCAACATCACGCGCGGGCGTGCGGCCTGGGAAGTCGAGTCCTGATCCCAGGGGCGCACGGCCCGCGCAGCGTTCAGGCGTCCTGCCCGTTCTGGGCAGCTGCGATTTCCTGATGGACCTTTTCCATGTCCACTTCCTTGATCTTGGCGAGCAGCTCGTTGAGCTGGCCGCCCGACAAGGCGCCCGGTTGCGAGAACAGCAGGACCTTTTCGCGGAAGACCATCAGGGTCGGGATGGAACGGATGCCCAGCGCGCCGGCCAGTTCCTGTTCCACGTCGGTATTGACCTTGGCGAAGGTGACGTCGGGATGCTCGGTGGCGGCCTGTTCGAATACCGGCGCGAAACCGCGGCAGGGGCCGCACCAGGGCGCCCAGAAATCAACGATCAGCGTACCGTCGGGGGTAATGGCTTCCTGGAAGCTGTCTTTGGTGAGTTCAACAATACTCATTTTGAATCCTTGCCGGCGAGCGGCGTAAAAAGCGGTGTCAGAGGCCCGGGGTATGCCCGTCCCGGACCCGATGGGGCGTTGCGGCGGCGTTCGGTGCTTTAAGAACGATAGTAGAGCGGGTAATGGCCGCGTCGCAATGGTTGGCGCCTGAGGCGCGGGCTGCGGCCCTCAGGCCGCGGTGCTTGCCGGGGCGCCGTTTTTCAACGACGCGACGATCTCGAAGGAACGCAGGCGGTCGGCGATATCGTAGAAATCCGAGACGATCATGACTTCGTCGGCCTCGGTTTCGGCCACCAGCGCTTCCAGTTCGCGCCGGACGGTATCCGGGCCGCCCACGATGGCCGCGCCCAGTCTTTGATGGACCGCCTCGCGCTCCCATTCGTTCCACAGGCCGTCCATGCTGTCCACGGGCGGTTGCAGCTGCAGGCGGTTGCCGCGCACCAGCGACAGGAATTTCAGCTGCTGGGTGGTGGCCTGGCGCCTGGCGGCTTCATCGGTTTCGGCGGCCACGACCGGCACGCCTATCATGGCGTAGGGCCGCGCCAGCGTTGCCGACGGCTTGAACAAATGGCGGTACAGGCGCATGGCCGCCATGCCTTCGGGCGAAAAATGTCCCGCGAAGGAGAAGGGCAGGCCCAGCTCCGCGGCAAGCCGCGCGCTGAAATCGCTGGACCCCAGCAGCCAGATCGGAATGTCCAGGCCTTCGCCGGGAATGGCGCGCACGGGCTGGCCAGGGCGCGAAGGCGCGAGGAAACCGCGCAATTCTTCCACCAGCGCCGGGAACTCCAATCCGCTGCGCGGACCGCGGCGCAATGCGTGTTGCGTGGCGCCGTCGCTACCTGGCGCGCGGCCCAGGCCCAGGTCGATACGGCCAGGGTAAAGCGTTTCCAGCGTGCCGAACTGCTCGGCGATGATCAGCGGCGCGTGGTTGGGCAGCATGACGCCGCCCGAGCCCACGCGCAGGGTGCTGGTGTGCGAGGCGACGTGGCCGATCAGTACGGCGGTGGCGCTGCTGGCCACGCCGTTGATGTTGTGGTGTTCCGCCAGCCAGAAGCGCTTGTAGCCCAGGCGTTCCACGTGCTGCGCGACCGCAACCGTGTTGCGGAAGGCGTCAGCCGCGTCGCGGCCTTGCACTATCGGGGCCAGGTCCAGTACGGAGAAAGGGATGCGGGCCAGGCTGCTCATGCGGAAACCTCCGTATGCACGGTGGGACAGGACAGCGGGGCGGAAACAAAGCGGGTAAGGCGCAAGGCGGACTCCATATGCCGTTATACATGGGGAGTGTATCGGTGAAATCAAGCGGACCCGCCAGCAACCATATGGCGCGGCGGGTTGATTGATTTCCGCTATTGCTGCGATTGGTCCGCCTTGCGAGCGGCCTTGGGGCTTGCGCCTAGCCGGGGAAGAACGCGTAGCGGATCACGAACAGCGCCGCGACCAGCCAGGTGGCGGGATGCACGTCGCGGACCTTGCCGGTGGCCGTCTTCAGCACCACGTAGCTGATGAAGCCGAAGGCGATGCCATTGGCGATCGAGTACGTGAACGGCATGACCAGGGCGGTCAGCGCGGCCGGCGTGGCCTCGCAGACGTCGTTCCAGTCGATGTCGATCAGTTCGCGCATCATCAGGCCGGCCACGTAGAGCAGGGCGGGCGCGGTGGCGTAGGCCGGCACGGCGCCGGCCAGCGGCGAAATGAACAGCGCGGCCAGGAACAGCACCGCCACCACCAGCGCGGTCATGCCGGTACGGCCGCCGGCCTGCACGCCGGAGGCGCTTTCCACGTAGGCGGTGGTGCTGCTGGTACCCAGCATCGAACCGGCCACGATGGCGCTGCTGTCGGCGAAGAGTGCGCGGCCCAGGCGGTTGGGGCGGTTCTCGGGCATCAGGCCCGCGCGCTTGGCCACGCCGACCAGCGTGCCGGTGGCGTCGAACACTTCAACCAGCACGAACACCAGGATCACGTGCACGAAGCCGCTGTGCAGCGCGCCCAGGATGTCCAGCTTCATCAGCGTGGGGGCCAGGCTGGGCGGGGCGGCGAAGATGCCCTTGAATTCGTTGTAGCCCAGCGCCATCGACAGCACCGTGACCACCAGGATGCCGATCAGGATCGCGCCGCGCACGCGCAGCGCATCCAGCGCGGCGATGATGAAAAAGCCCAGGATGGCGAACAGCGGACCGGGCTGGGTCAGGTCGCCCAGGGTGACCTTGGTGGCGGGATGCGCAACCACGATGTTGGCGCTGGATAGCGCGATAATGGCAAGGAACAGCCCGATGCCGGCGGCGATGGCGCTGCGCAGCGAATGGGGAATGCCCTTGACCAGCCAGACCCGGATGCCCGAAAACGTCAGGAACAGGAAGATCACGCCCGAGATGAACACGGCGCCCAGCGCCTGCTCCCAGGTGTAGCCCATGGTCTTGACCACGGTGAATGCGAAGAAGGCGTTCAGGCCCATGCCCGGCGCCATGCCGATCGGCCAGTTGGCGATCAGCGCCATCACCAGCGAGCCCAGCGCGGCGGCCAGGCAGGTGGCGACGAACACGGCATCGCGGTCCATGCCCGTCGACGACAGGATGTCCGGATTGACGAAGATGATGTACGACATCGTCAGGAATGTCGTCAGGCCGGCGACCAGTTCCGTGCGCGCTGTCGTGCCATGTTCACGCAGCTTGAATAGCTTCTCGAGCATTCGAGTCCCCAATGTGTTTGCAGGATTGCGGGTTGTTGTGGGCGGGCTGGGTTGCCCGCCGGTTTTTCATGAAAGGGCGTATTTTCGCATCAGTTGTAAACTCTGCCGCCATGATTATTCTCGGCTTTGAAAGCTCCTGCGACGAAACCGGCGTCGCTGCCGTCTGTACGGAACGGGGCCTGCTAGCGCACGCGCTGCATACCCAGATCGCCATGCACCAGGAATACGGGGGCGTGGTGCCGGAACTCGCCTCGCGCGACCATATCCGCCGCGTCGTGCCGCTGACCCGGCAGGTCCTCGAAGAAGCGGGCCTGCAAATGTCGGATGTCGGCGCCGTGGCCTATACGGCCGGCCCCGGCCTGGCCGGCGCCTTGCTGGTGGGCGCCAGCGTCGCGCAGTCGTTCGCCTGGTCGCGTCATTTGCCCGCCATCGGCATCCATCACCTGGAAGGCCATCTGCTGTCGCCGATGCTGGCGGATCCGCGGCCTGAATTCCCCTTCGTGGCGCTGCTGGTGTCCGGCGGACACACGCAGCTGATGCGCGTGGACGGGGTGGGACGCTACGAATTGCTGGGCGAAACGCTGGACGACGCGGCGGGCGAGGCCTTCGACAAGTCGGCCAAGCTCATGGGCCTGGGCTATCCCGGCGGACCGGCGCTGTCCCGGCTGGCCGCCAGCGGCGATGCCGCGCGTTTCGATCTGCCGCGCCCCATGCTGCACAGCGGCGACCTGGATTTCAGTTTCAGCGGCCTGAAGACGGCCGTGCTGACCCGGGTCAAGGCTGCCGAAGCCGCGGGCGGACTGGACGAACAGACCCGCGCCGACCTGGCCGCGGCCACGCAGGCCGCCATCGTGGAAGTGCTGGCGGCCAAGGCCATCAAGGCCCTGAAGCAGACCGGCCTGAAGCGCCTGGTGGTGGCCGGGGGAGTGGGGGCCAACCAGCTGCTGCGCGCCAAGCTGGACGCGGCGCTCAAGCCGCTCAAGGCGCGCGCCTATTTCCCGCCCCTGGAACTGTGCACCGACAACGGCGCCATGATTGCCTTTGCCGCCGCCGAGCGGGTCAAGGCTGGCCTGGCGACGCTGGATCCGGATGCGCACAGCTTCACTGTGAAGCCGCGCTGGGACCTGGCCGACATCGCCTGAAAATGAAAAGGGCGGCCATGCAGGCCGCCCCGAAGCGCATTCCTTGCGCGTTTATTTCTTCTTGCCGCCGCCGATGCGGCTTTCCGTGCCCTGGACCAGGCGCGTGATGTTGGCGCGGTGGCGGTAGAACAACAGCACGCCGATGACTGCAAGCGCCACGCCCATGGACGGCTGCGCATACCAGGCCAGGCCGGAACCGAACACGTAGTAGACGGGGGCGAAGAAGGCCGCCACCAGTGAAGCCAGGGACGAATAGCGGAAGAACACCGCGACGATCAGCCAGGTGGCCGCCGTGGCGACCGCCAGCCAGGGCTGGATTGCCACCAGCACGCCCAAGGCGGTGGCCACGCCCTTGCCGCCCTTGAAGCGCAGGAATATCGGGTACAGATGGCCCAGGAAGGCGGCCAGCGCCACCAGCGCCAGCGCGACGGGGGAGATCCCGGGAGCCAGTTTTTCGGCCAGCCAGATCGCGAACCATCCCTTGGCGGCGTCGCCCAGCAGCGTCAGCGCGGCGGCCGTCTTGTTCCCGGTGCGCAGCACATTGGTGGCGCCGGGATTCTTGGAGCCGTAGCTGCGGGGGTCTTGCAGGCCCATGAGCTTGCTGACGACCACCGCGAAGGGCACAGAGCCGATCAGGTAGGCCAGCAGGATGAGCGCAGCGCTGAAGACCAGGGAGGGGTCGTTTATCGCCATGGATAGGATCCGTTGTTGTTGTGTTGTTGCGGTAATGGGTGCGGATTCTACCGCGCCCGGGGCCGGGCCCGGCTACGGGTTATCGAGCGGGGCTGCGGCCCCCGTCCGCCAGTCGATCGCACGGATACCGGCCGCGGACGGTACAATCCGACGCGTTCACCCGCGTTTTATTTTCTTTCGGATGCACAATGCGAATTCTGGTTTCGAACGATGATGGTTATTCGGCCCCTGGGCTCGAGGCGCTGGTTGACGCGCTGCAGGGCCTGGGCGATCTCACTGTCGTCGCGCCTGAAACCAACCATAGCGGCGCGTCCAACTCCCTGACGCTGAACCGGCCGCTGTCGGTACGCACCGCCTCCAACGGCTTCATTGCCGTCAACGGCACCCCGTCCGACTGCGTGCACGTGGCGCTCACCGGCCTTATGGATACCCGGCCCGACCTGGTCGTGTCCGGCATCAACAACGGCGCCAACATGGGCGACGACACCCTGTATTCGGGCACCGTGGCCGCTGCCAGCGAAGGCTATCTGTTCGGCATTCCGGCCATCGCGTTCTCGCTGGCCGAGAAGGGCTGGGAGCACATCGATTCCGCCGCGCGCGCCGCGCGCCTCGTGGTGGAACGCCATCTGGCCCAGCCGCTGGCCGCGCCGGTGCTCCTGAACGTCAATATCCCCAGCCGCCGCTTCGAAGACATGCACGGCTTCGCGGTCACGCGCCTGGGCAAGCGCCATCCCTCGCAGCCGGTGGTGCGCACCACCACGCCGTATGGCGATACCGTCTATTGGATCGGACCCGTGGGTTTGGCGGCCGACGCCACGCCAGGCACGGACTTTCATGCCGTCGAGCAGGGTACGGTGTCGGTCACGCCGCTGCGCCTGGACCTGACCCAGCACAGCCAGCTCGACGAGATCCGGACCTGGGCGGAGCCGCTATGCGTAAACGTGTAAGCCAGCCGGACGTGACCCAGCCGGTGCCCGGGCGTACCGGTCCGGTGCGCTACGACTCGGGTCGGCTCAGTCCGGGCGTCACGCCCGCCAACAGCAACACCCGCATTTCCGCAGCCACGCTGCAACGCCAGACCCAGGCGCCGACGCCTGCATCGGGCAGCAATCTGGGGCTGAATTCGGATCGCCTGCGCCAGGCCATGGTCGAGCGCCTGCGGGCGCAGGGCATTACCGACGAGCGCGTGCTCAACGCCATGGGCGCGGTGCCGCGCCATCTGTTCGTCGACGAGGCGCTGGCCAGCCGCGCTTACGAAGACGCCGCGTTGCCCATCGGTCATTCGCAAACCATCTCCCAACCCTGGGTGGTGGCGCGCATGATCGCCGCCGCCTGCGACGACCGCACGCCCACCCGCGTGCTGGAAGTCGGCGCGGGTTGCGGCTACCAGGCGGCGGTGCTCGCGCAGTTCGTGCGCGAGGTTCACACCATCGAACGCATCCGCGGATTGTATGAACTTGCGCGCGAGCATCTGCGCGCCCTGCGGCTCACCACCAGGATCCGCTTGATCTACGGCGACGGCATGCTGGGCCTGCCCGGCGTGGCGCCGTTCGATGCTATCGTTGTGGCTGCCGCTGGCCTTGCCATCCCGCAGGCGCTGCTCTCGCAGCTCGCACCGGGTGGCCGCCTGATCGCTCCTGAAGGGGGCGCCAACCAGCGCCTGGTTCTCATCGAACGCACAGGCGCGGCCAGCTGGAAACGCACAGAATTAGAGGCCGTGCGCTTTGTGCCGCTACGGGCCGGAATACAATCTTGAGCAAACAGGAGAAACGTATGCTCAACGGGCAGTTGCAACTGACCGATATCACCCTGGGCGCGTCCATGACGCGCCTGCGCCGCCCGCTCTTCATCGCGGGGGCTCTCAGCCTGTCCATCCTGGCTGGCTGCGCTTCCAAAGGCACGCGCGCCCCGGTGGTCGACATGACCGGCGGGCAACCCGCGCCGGCCACCCAGACCGGCGGCACCTATGTGGTGAAACCGGGCGACACGCTCTACAAGATCGCCCGCGCCAACAATGTGGATGTCGAAAACGTCAAGCGTTGGAACAACCTCAGCGACCCCAACCAGATCTCGGTCGGCCAGGTCCTGAAGATGTCCGGCAGCGCCAGCGGCGGGGCGCAGACCGCGCCGGTCGCGGGCTCCAAGACGCAGCCGCGTCCGCTGGACCAGCCGGAAACCCTGCCGCCGCCGACCACTGAAACCACCACGCCGCCGCCCACCGCGCCGGTCGAGACCAAGCCCGCCACGCGCGCGGCCGACGCGGCCGTCATCAATTGGGCCTGGCCTGCCAACGGCCAGATCGTGCAAGGCTTCAACAACAGCAGCAAGGGCATCGACATCGCCGGCGCGCTGGGCGATCCGGTCACCGCCGCCGCCGACGGCCTGGTCAAGTACAGCGGCAACGGTGTGCGCGGCCTGGGCAACCTGATCATCGTCGAACACCAGAACGGCTTCATCACCGCTTACGCGCATAACCGCGCGGTGCTGGTGAAGACGGGCCAGAACGTCAAGCGCGGCGCCAAGATCGCCGAACTCGGCCAAAGCGATACCACGTCGCCGCGCCTGCACTTCGAGATCCGCCGCCAAGGCCAGCCGGTGGACCCCATGCAGTATCTGCCTGCCCGATGACGCCCACTCTCGTCTTCGACCTGGAAACCATCCCTGACGCCGAGGGGCTGCGCAAGCTCAACGGCTGGGGGGCTGATGTTTCCGACCAGGAGGTGGTCGAGCGCGCGCTGACCGCGCGCCGCGAGGCCGTGGGCCATGATTTCCTGCCGCTGCATCTGCACAAGGTGGCGGTGGTGGGCTGCGTGTTCCGCGACGACCAGGGCTTTCGCGTCAAGACCCTGGGCCAGCCCGACGATCCCGAAGCCGCCTTGCTGGCGGGCTTCTTCAAGACCATCGAGCGCTACACGCCCAAGCTTGTGAGCTGGAACGGTTCCGGCTTCGACCTGCCGGTGCTGCATTACCGCAGCCTGATCCAGGGCGTGCCCGCGCCGCGCTACTGGGACATGGGCGAGGAAGACCGCGACTTCAAGTTCAACAACTACATTTCGCGCTACCACTCGCGTCACCTGGACCTGATGGACCTGCTGGCCAAGTACAACGGCCGCGCCAACGCGCCGCTGGACGAACTGGCCAAGCTTTGCGGCTTTCCCGGCAAGCTGGGCATGGACGGCAGCAAGGTGTGGGAAGCCTGGAGCCAGGGCCGCGCCGATGAGGTGCGGGCCTATTGCGAAACGGACGTGGTCAACACCTGGCTGGTGTATTGCCGTTTCCGTTTCCTGCGCGGCGAACTCGACCGTACTTCCTACGAAGCGGAAATCGCGCTGGTGCGCGACACCCTCAGCGCCAGCGATGCGCCGCACTGGAAGGAGTACATGGCGGCCTGGGACGCCAACTGAGCGGCGTCTCGGCCGGAGGATCCGTCTTCCGGCGGACAGGATCGAACGGGGCCCGCGAGGCCCCGTTCTTGCGTCTGGATCATGCGCAATCGACTGAAACATTGCTTGCGCCAGCGAAACCTGGATGAAACCGGGCCAATCGCACAATGGCCTCGCTTTCTTCACTTTCAGGAGACCTACATGTCCCGATTCGCTATCCGCTCCAATTTGGCCGCTCTTGCATTTGTCGCCGCGACGGGCGGCCTGGTGGCCGGCTCCGTCATGGCTGCGCCTCCTCCTCCCGCTGACGGCGGCCCCGCCGCCATGCACGATGGCCAGCGCGGCGGCTTCCACAAAGGCATGCGCGACGGCCTCTTCATTCCCGGCCTGGGTCCCGTGACCAAGGCGCAGGTCGCCGAGCTGAAGCTGGACGACAAGCAGCAGGCCTTGTTCAAGACCGCGCAGGACGGCCAGCGCAGCCTGCACGAAGCGATGCGTGCCTCGGGCGGCAAGCGCCACGACCTGCTCAAGGCGCAGCTGGACAGCGGCAAGCTGGATCCCCGCGCGCTGGTCGAACAGTCCGAAAAGTCGCGTGATGCCTTCGGTCCCCAGGCCAAGCAGGTGCGCGACCAATGGCTCGCGGTCTGGGACAGCCTGAACGACACCCAGCGCGGCCAGGTGACCAAGTTCGTCAAGGAACGCCAGGACCGCATGCAGGAGCGCCACGCCCGCATGGAAGGGCGCCACGGCAAGGGCAAGGCGGATGCGCCCGCTGCCGCCGCGCCGGCCAAGCCTGCCGCCAACTAAGCAGTGCGGCCGGCCGTCCCGGCCGGTGCACGCCAGCAACCCCGGACACGCGACCGCGTGCCGGGGTTTTTCATTTGGCGTCCGGGATGGCGGCTGGCGGCGGCTCGCCATGCGTACCGATAGGGAGCGGGTTCCCCGTTTTGACGCATAAGCGCGTGCGCCGGCACACGCGTCCGCACTGTTCTGGTGCGGCGCGGGCGCCGTCAGCGGGCGATGCGCCTGCGTATCGGCTTGCCGCAGACCTGGCACGGACATTGCTTTGTGGAGTAGGAACCGGTCTCAAACGCTGCATCGCCGGTCCTAGTGATGCGCCTCGGCCATCTACCTACTCGACAAATCCGATCAGGACTCCGCACCATGAAGAAGACGTTGCTAGCCGTGCCCTTTGCGCTCGCCGCTTGTTTCACCGCGACGGCGCAGGCCGAACCCACCGACCTGGGCGGCGGATTTTCGCTCAGCGGCAACGCCGCCATCGTCAGCGACTACCGTTTCCGCGGCTACTCGCAGACCGACTTCCGGCCCGCCGTGCAGCTGGGCTTCGACCTGACCCACAGTTCCGGCTTCTATCTGGGCAACTGGAACTCCAACGTTTCCGATTTCGTGTTCACCGACGGCAACCTGGAAATGGATTTCTACGGCGGCTGGAAGGGCGACGTGGGCGGCGGCTTCACGCTGGATGCGGGCGTGCTGCATTACTACTACCCGGGATCCAGCTCGCCGAAGGGCGGCAACTACAACAACACCGACCTCTATCTGGGCGCGTCCTACGGCAACTACAGCCTCAAGTACTCTTACACGCCCAGCGACTTCTTCAGCACGCCGGACAGCAAGGGCACCTGGTACCTGGACGGCACGGCCAACTTCGACCTGGGCGACGGCTGGGGCCTGGTCGGCCACCTGGGCTACCAGAAGCTCAAGAACCAGACCAATATGGACGGCGACTCGATCGGCCATTACGTCGACTACAAGCTCGGCGTGACCAAGGACCTGAAGGGCTGGATCCTGGGCCTGGCCGCCGTGGGGGCGACCAAGGACAACTGGCTGCCGACCAAGTACGGCCATCCTTCGGGCCGCCTGGGCGCCGTCTTCTCGGTGGCGCGTTCCTTCTGACCGATATCCGTGGCGGCGCCTGGCAGCGCCGGCTTTCGGGCTTGCCGACGATTGGCGGTGACCGCCGTCCGGGGCAAGCCCTTTTTTCATCGGGAGACCGTTCCGGCCCCACATCGCCATTTCCAGGATTGGCCGCAGTCCTTCTACAATAGAAGGTTGCGTGTAATTCTTCTGGACTGCGTGAGATGTCTGACGTTTTGAGTATTGAATCCCTGGACCTGGAAGCCAGGGGTATCGCCCGCCGCGACGGGAAGGTCGTCTTCGTGGAAGGCGCCTTGCCGGGCGAACGGGTCACCACGGTTACGCTGCGCCGCAAGCCGTCCTACGAGATTGCGCGCGTGGACGAGGTGCTGCGGCCCTCGTCGCAGCGCGTGGCGCCGCGCTGCCCGCATTTCGGCGTCTGTGGCGGCTGTGCCATGCAGCACCTGGAACCCAGCACGCAGGTCGCCATCAAGCAACGTTCGCTGGAAGACACCTTCTGGCATGTCGGCAAGCTGCGTCCCGCGCGCATCCTGGCGCCGCTGCAAGGCCCGACCTGGGGCTACCGCTACCGCGCCCGCCTGTCGGTGCGCGTGGTGCCCAAGAAGGGCGGCGTGCTGGTCGGTTTCCATGAGCGCAAGAGCAGCTATGTGGCCGACATGCGCGAATGCCATGTGCTGCCGCGCCACGTCAGCGACCTGCTGATTCCTTTGCGCGAAATGATCGGTTCCATGTCCGCGCCGGACCGCATGCCGCAGATCGAAGTGTCGCTGGGCGAGGGCGTGACCGCCCTGGTGCTGCGCCATCTGCTGCCGCTGACCGATGGCGACATCGCCATCCTGCGCGCCTTCGCCGCCAAGCACAACGTGCAATGGTGGCTGCAGTCCAAGGGTCCGGAAACCGTGCACCCGCTGGAGCGCGAGCACGGCGACACGCTGGCCTACACCATGCCGGAATTCGGCCTGCGCATGCCGTACCGGCCCACCGATTTCACGCAGGTCAATCACGCCATCAACCGTGCGATGGTGTCGCGCGCGCTGAAACTACTGGAGGTGCAGCCTACCGACCGCGTGGCGGATCTGTTCTGCGGGCTGGGCAACTTCACGCTGCCGCTGGCGACGCAGGGCAGGGAAGCCGTGGGCGTGGAAGGCAGCAAGGCGCTGACCGACCGCGCTTTCGACGCGGCATCGCGCCACGGCCTGGGCGATCGCACCAGCTTCGCCACCCTGAACCTGTTCGAGGTGGACGTGGAATGGCTGCGCGGCCTGGGCTACTTCGACCGCATGCTGATCGATCCGCCGCGCGAAGGCGCGCATGCCGTGGCGCAGGCCCTGTCGCTGTTGGAGGCGCACGAGCGCCCCGTGCGTATCGTCTACGTGTCCTGTAACCCGGCCACGCTGGCGCGCGATGCGGCCATCATGGTGCATGAAGGCGGCTATGTGTTGAAGAGCGCGGGCGTGATCAACATGTTCCCGCACACGGGCCATGTGGAGTCCATTGCGGTGTTCGAATCGCTGGATGCCGAAGGTATCCAGGTCGTGCGGGAACGCGCCCGCCAGCGCGCCATTCAGGCGGCGGCCGAAGCGGCAGCCGCGGAAGAAGCCAAGGCCGCGGCCGCCGCCGAGAAGGCGGCCGCCAAGCAGGCCGCCACCGACGCCTATCACGCCAAGGTCTCGGCCGAGGCCCAGGACTGACGCCGCGGGAAGGGCCTGGGCCGTTTCAGTGCTTGCAGCCCAGGCCTTCCAGTATCGGGCAGTCCGGCCTGTCATTGCCCTGGCAGTGTTCGGCCAGATGCTTCAAGGTGGCCGCCATGTCGCGCAGCGCCTCGGCCTTGCGCTCCAGTTCCTGCACGTGTTCCAGCGCGATGCGCTTGACGTCGGCGCTGGCGCGGCTGCGGTCCTTCCACAGCGCCAGCAACTCATTCATCTGTTCCACCGAAAAACCCAGGTCGCGCGCGCGGCGCACAAAGTGCAGCGTATGCAGATCGTGTTCGCTGTACACGCGGTAGCCGGAATCCGTGCGTCCGGCGGGGCTGATGAGGCCGATGCTTTCGTAGTAGCGGATCATCTTGGCGGAAATGCCGGAACTCCTGGATGCCTCGCCGATATTCATTGCTGTGCTCCTGTGTAGCCTGAGTGCGATTCTACGCTTGACCTTTCCATCATGGGAAGGTTTAAGCTGCATTCCATGGTGGACGAAACGTAGTCCATCGCCCTTGAATCCTATGGAGATAACTATGAGCATCGAGTTCCAAGTGGCTGACATGACCTGCGGCCATTGCGCCAAGACCATTACGGCCGCGGTGGCCCAGGCGGCTCCGGGCGCGACTGTCACGATCGATCTGCCCACGCACCGCGTGACCGTGACCGGGGCCGATGACGCCGACAAGATCGAAGACGCGATCCGCGACGCCGGCTACCAGCCGCAGCCGGTGTAATTCCTCCAGGCGCGAGGCCGGGCTATGATAGATCCGGTCTCGCGCTGGTTATTTATTCATTGCTAAAATCTATCGATTCATTGAATTTATTAAATTTGAATAATTGATAGTAAGGATTTATCATTCTTTCCATGGTGGTTAATCAAACAACCCCGCTACCCCAAGGAGAGATTTGAATGCTGCAAAACCGCGAAGGCCAACGTGTTCCGAACGTAACGTTCCCGGTCCGTGAGGACAACACCTGGAAGAAGGTGACGTCCGACGACCTGTTCAAGAACAAGACCGTCGTGGTCTTTTCCCTGCCCGGCGCCTTCACGCCGACCTGCTCGTCGACCCACCTGCCGCGTTACAACGAACTGGCTCCCGCCTTCTTCGCCGCCGGCGTGGACAGCATCGTCTGCGTGTCGGTCAATGACACCTTCGTCATGAACGAATGGGCCAAGGACCAGGAATCGGCCAACATCACGCTGCTGCCCGACGGCAACGGCGAGTTCACCGAAGGCATGGGCATGCTGGTCGACAAGAGCGACCTGGGCTTCGGCAAGCGCAGCTGGCGCTATTCCATGCTGGTCAAGGACGGCGTGGTCCAGAAGATGTTCATCGAGCCGGAAAAGGAAGGCGACCCGTTTGAAGTGTCGGACGCCGACACCATGCTGGCGCACTTCGCCCCGTCGGCCAAGAAGCCCGACCAGGTGGTCGTGTTCTCCAAGCCGGGCTGCCCGTTCTGCGTGGAAGCCAAGGCGCTGCTGGATGCCAAGGGCTACGCCCCGATCGAGATCCCGCTGGAAAACAAGGTCCGTGGCCGCGTGATCGGCGCCGTCTCGGGCAAGGGCACCGCCCCGCAGGTGTTCATCAATGGCGCGCTGATCGGCGGCCTGGAAGACCTGAAGGCGCACTTCGCCTAAGCGTCTGCAACGCTACCGGTCCCGGGTTCGCCCCGGGGCCGGGCAGCAGGGCGGTTCGCCGCCTGCTGCACCCTTCACGAGTTTCCCTTTTTACGCATCTTCGTGCGCGGCCCCCGGCGGGCGCTGCGGGACTGTCCACGTCCATAGGGTGCGGAAAAAGGCGGAATCCGCCTTTGAATTCCTGCTCCACGCCACATCGGGGGATACCCAGTCATGAAAACTCTGCATACCGATATCGCTGTCATCGGCGCCGGCACGGCCGGCCTGGCCGCCTACCGCGCCGCCCGCGCCGCGGGCCAGCGCGCGCTGCTGATCGAAGGCGGTCCCTACGGCACGACCTGCGCCCGCGTCGGCTGCATGCCGTCAAAGCTGCTGATCGCCGCCGCCGAAGCGGCCCACAGCGCGGCCCATACCGAGCCGTTCGGCGTGCATGTGGGCGGCGAGATCACGGTCGATGGCGCCGAAGTGATGGACCGCGTCAAACGCGAGCGCGACCGCTTCGTCGGTTTCGTGCTGGAAGGCGTGGAAAGCATCCCGGCAGAGGACAAGCTGCGCGGCTATGCGCGCTTCGTGTCGGACACGGTGCTGCAGGTGGACGAGCACACCGAAGTGCATGCGTCCCGCGTGGTGATCGCCACCGGTTCGCGGCCGTCTGTGCCGCCGCCGTTCCGTGCGCTGGGCGACCGTCTGGTGCTGAACGATGACGTGTTCGCCTGGGATGATCTGCCTGGTCGTGTGGCCGTGTTCGGTCCTGGCGTGATCGGGCTGGAACTGGGCCAGGCGCTGGCGCGCCTGGGCGTGGAAGTGCGCGTGTTCGGCGTCAGCGGCAGCCTGGGCGGCATCAGCGATCCGCAAGTACGCAATACGGCCCGCAAGATCTTCCAGCGCGAGTTCTATCTGGACCCGGACGCCCGCGTGCTTGAAACCACCCGCGTAGGCGATGAAGTGGAAGTGCGCTACGTGACGCTGGACAACACCGAGCGCACCGAACGCTTCGACTACGCAATGGTGGCCACGGGCCGCCGCGCCAACGTGGACGGGCTGGCGCTGGAAAACACCTCGCTGCAATTGGACAAACACGGCGTGCCGTTGTTCGACCGCGAAACCATGCAGGCGGGCGATGCGCCCATCTTCATCGCGGGCGATGCCAACGCCGACGCGCCGCTGCTGCACGAAGCCGCCGACGAAGGCCGCATCGCGGGCGAGAACGCGGCGCGCTATCCCGAAGTGCGCAAGGGCCTGCGCCGCGCGCCGTTGGCCGTGGTGTTCTCGGACCCGCAGATCGCCATGGCCGGGCAGGGCCACGCACGGCTGGTGCCGGGCACCTTCGTGACGGGCGAAGTGGACTTCAGCGACCAGGGCCGTTCGCGGGTCATGCTGAAGAACCGCGGCATGCTGCATGTCTATGCGGACATCGAAACGGGCCGTTTCCTGGGCGCCGAGATGGTCGGCCCCAGCGCCGAGCACATCGGCCACCTGCTGGCCTGGGCCGTGCAGCAGGAGCTGACCGTGGCGCGCATGCTGGAAATGCCGTTCTATCACCCCGTGATCGAGGAAGGCCTGCGCACTGCCTTGCGCGACGCGGCGGCCAAGCTGGCCCGGGCGCAGGAGGCGCTGCGGCGGGAAGCGCCGGAGAATGAACTGGCTTGAACGCCAGCGCGATCCGCGACACCAACAAAAAGGCCACGAAACATCGTGGCCTTTTTGCTTTTCGTATCGGATCAATCGTCCGACTGCTTCTTTGGCACCGGGAACGGATTCTCGCGGAACTGCAGCGTGAAGCCGGCGCGCTCGTCCTGTCCCAGCGTGCGGGCCAGATACGGCATGGCTTGCTTCAAGGCGTCGTGCAACGTCCAGGGCGGATTGATCAGGAACATGCCGCTGCCGTGCAGGCCGTAGCCGTCGATGGCTGCTTTCTTGACCGTCAAGGTCGCGTGCAGCCAGCTCTTGACCTTCAGGTTCTCCAGGTGGCGCGCCATTTCATTGGCTTCGCGGCGCTGGACCAGCGGGTACCAGACGGCGTAGGTGCCGGTGGCGAAGCGCTTGACGCATTCCTTGACCGCGTTGAGCGTGCGGCGATAGTCGTTCTTGTCTTCGTACGAGGGGTCGATCAGCACCATGCCGCGGCGCGTGGGCGGCGGCAGCAGCGCCTTGACGCCTTCAAAACCGTCGTCGCCGTAGATCGTGGTCTGGCGTTGCGCGGCGCGGCCCTGGTGTTCCAGGTTGCCGACCAGCGTGTCGATCTCGGTAGGGTGCATTTCGAACAGGCGCAGCCGGTCGGACGGACGCAGCGCGTCCAGCGCCAGCCACGGCGAGCCCGGATAGCGCCTGAGGCGGCCGTTGGTGTTGTAGCCGCGGATCCGGGCGACGTAGTCGGCCAGGATGGGCGGCAGGTCCTCGGCTTCCCACAGGCGGCCGATGCCGTCGGCGAACTCGGAGGTCTTGGCGGCCCAATCGCTATCCAGGCTGTAGAGCCCGGCGCCGGCGTGGGTGTCGACGACCCAGTAGGGCGCGTCCTTCTTGTTGAAGTAATCCAGGGTGTGGATCAGGATGGCGTGCTTGAGCACGTCGGCGTGGTTGCCGGCGTGAAAGGCGTGGCGATAACTGAACACGGGCGTTCTGCCTCAGGCGGCCGGCCGGATCGCGGCCAGCTCGTCGGTGAAAATGCCGTCGATGCCCCAGTCGAGCAGCAGGCGCGCGCGCTCGGGGTCGTTGACGGTCCAGGCGGCGATACGGTAGCCGGCGGCGTGCACGGCATCGATCAGCTCAGGGGTGGCGTCCTTCTGATTGATGTTCAGGGCGACACACTTGTACTTGGCCAGGCGCTCGCGCCAGTCTGCGGGCACCTTCTCCACCAGCAGCGCGCGCGGCAATTCGGGGGCGGTTTCCAGCGCGGCCTGCAGCGCTTCCTCCGCGAACGAGGACAACAGCGGCGCTTCGGCCGCGCCTTGCCACAGCTGGCGCGCGGCCAACGCCACGGCGCGGCCGGTCTCGGCCTCGCGGCCCGGGCAGGGCTTGATCTCGACGTTGCTGGCGATGCCGTTGGCCACCGTGTAGCGGGCGACGGCAGCGAAGGTGGGCAGCGGCTCGCCCGCGTAGGCGGCGGAATGCCAACTGCCGAAATCCAGCTGGGCAAGCTCGGCGTAGGTCTTGGCAGCGGCGGGGCCGCGGCCGTTGGAGGTGCGGTCCACGTCGTCGTCGTGCATCAGCACCAGCACGTTGTCGCTGCTCAGCTTGACGTCGTATTCGAACATCGTGAAGCCGTGCTCGGCGCCTACGCGCATGGCGGCCAGGGTGTTCTCCGGGGCCAGACGGCCGCCGCCGCGATGCGCGATGTAACGGGAGTAGGGCCAGGAGGGGAGTTTTGCGCTCATTTGGGGTGTTGCTTCGGGTTCTTTTGGTCAGGGTTGCAAGGATACTCCTTCTGCACGCCCGTTCTGCGCCTGCCGCGGCGCGCGGGAACGCCGCGGCAGGTCTCCAGGGCTATTTCATGGGCGCCTTGTCCTGCGACACGTCCATGATCATCCGCGCGGCGAGGTACAGGCGCGGCACGATGCTGTTGATCTGGATGTACTCGGCGTCGTTGGAATGCGCGCCAAAGCCGCTCAGGCCCATGCCTTCGATTACCGGGCCGCGCGCCTTCAAGGCGGCAAAAGCGGCGTCGGTGCCGCCGCCGCTGGCGCGGTCCACGACCGTCATCGGCAAGTCCAGCTCTTTGTAGATCTGCACGCCGTGTTGGGCCAGGGCGCGCGAGGCCGGCGTGGCTTCCAAGGGCGGGCGGCGCACTTCGAACTTCACGCTGACCTTGGATTCGGGCAGCAGCTTCTTCTGTATGCGTTCTTCCAGCGTGCGCGACAGCGCATCGAAATCGGAGACGCGCAGGGCGCGCGCGTCCGCCTGGGCGGTGGCCTGGCCCGGAATGACGTTGCGGTTGGTGCCGGCCTGGGCCACGGTCCAGTTCAGCTTCAAGCCTTCCTCGGGCTTGGACAGCTTGTCCAGCTGCAGCACCTGGTGGGCCAACTCATACAGCGCGTTGACGCCGCCTTCGGGCCGCGCGCCCGCATGCGAGGTCTTGCCCTGCACGGTCAGGTAGGCCGCGCCGATGCCACTGGTGGCCAGCGTCAGGCGCGCTTGCGCGCCGCCGCCTTCGAACGAGAACACCGCATCCTGGTCGGCGCCCAGGCGGGTAATGGTGCTGCGCGCGCCGGGCGAGCTGATTTCCTCGTCGCCGTTGATCAGCACGGTAATGGTGCCGTAGTCCTCGAAGCCCAGTTTTTGCAGCAGGGTCAGGGTGTGGATGATGGCGGCCACGCCATGCTTGTCGTCGGCGATGCCCAGGCCGTAGGCCTTGTCGCCGTCGATGCGGAAAGGCTGGTCCTTGAGCATGCCGTTGCGGTAGACGGTGTCCATGTGGGCGATCAGCATGATCTTCTTCTGGCCTTTACCCTTGAATTCGGCATGGACCATGGGGCCGACCTTCTCTGGCGTGTCGTCCAGGCGGAACACGTCGGTGGGCTGGATGATCTCTACCGTTCCGCCCAGCGCCTTGAGCCGGTCGCGGATCAGGACGGCGATGCGCTCCACGCCCTCGACGTCCTTGCTGCCCGACTCGATGCCGACCAGGTCGCGCATGGTGTCCAGCATGCCTTGCTGCTGGGCTTGCGCGGCTTCGTGGACGGCGGCGACGGGCGCGGCCAGCGCGGCGGGGGCGCCGCCGACGAAGGCCAGGGCGATGCAGGTGCGCAGGAGTTGCAGGCGGGGAGATGTGTACGGCATCAGTGTGTACCTCTGAGCGTGCGTGGAAGGGGCCGCATCCTTCGGGGGCGGCGTCGGGGTAATGCGGGCTTACCCTGACAGGCCACGATACGAGGGCCGCAAGGGGCTGGAAATGGTGGTTCCCCGGGTTGACTCGGTCCCCGGTTTCGTGCCGTTTGAGCCCGGGGGCAGGCCCGGATGACATTCGAAAGATTCCTGGGCTGCGCGGCGAATGAGAAATGGTAAAATCCGCCCGCTGATCCGGTATTGACCGGTATGGGAACAGGGCGAATCTGGTTCGCCTTTTTTTATGCGTTTTCTTGCGGCTTTGGGCTTGCGCCCGGGGTGCGGCAACAGGGATTCCATGTTCGAATTTATTCGCAGCCATCGGCGCTGGATGCAGTTCATCCTGCTGCTTCTGATTGTGCCGTCCTTCTTCCTGGTCGGTATTCAAGGCTATGACAGCTTCATGCGCGCCGAGCCTGAATTGGCCACGGTCAATGGCCAACCCGTGTCGCGGGCCGAGTTCGATCAGGCGCACCGCAACCAGCTGGAGCAGTTCCGCCAGCGCCTGGGCGCCCAGTTCGATCCGGCCGTCATCGACACGCCGGCGCTGCGCGAAGGCTTGCTCAATCAGTTGATCAACCAGCGCCTGCTGGCCAACGTTGCCGTCGACAACCGTTTCTCGGTGTCCGACGAAACGCTGCGCAACACCATCGCCGCGATTCCGGAAGTCCAGGACAATGGCCGCTTCTCGCCCGAGCGCTATCGCCAGGTGCTGGCTGCGCAAGGCATGTCGCCGACCTCGTTCGAAGCCGGCCTGCGCCGCGATCTGGCGGTCGCGCGCGTGCTGGAGCCCGTGGGCCAGTCGGCCCGCGCACCCGGCGAGGTCGTGGCCGCGCTGGAAACGGCGTTGACGCAGCAGCGCACGGTGCAACTGCGCCGCTTCGCCGCTGCCGACTACCGCTCGCAAGTCAGCGTCAGCCCGGCCGACATCCAGGCCTGGTACGACGCCAACAAGCAGCAACTGCAGATTCCCGAACAGGTCCAGGTCCAGTACCTGGTGCTGGACGAGGCCGCCGCCACGCAAGGCGTGCAGGTCAAGGACGAGGACCTCGCGTCCTACTACGAGCAGAACAAGAACCGCTTCGGCCAGCCCGAACGCCGCCGCGCCAGCCACATCATGATCAACCTGGCGCCTGGCGCGTCGGAAGACGCCCGCAAGGCCGCCCGTGCCAAGGCCGAGGACCTCGCCAAGCAGGCCGCCGCCGATCCGGCGCAATTCGCCGAACTGGCCCGCAAGAACTCGCAGGACGCGGGTTCGGCGACCAATGGCGGCGATCTGGGCTGGCTCGCGCCCGGCATGTTGACCGGTCCGCTGGAAAAGGCGATTTTCGGCCAGGCCAAGGACCAGGTGTCCGGCGTGATCGAAACCCCGTCCGGCCTGCACGTGGTCAAGGTCACCGAAATCCAGCCCGCCGCCATCAAGCCGCTGGCCGAGGTCAAGGACCAGATCACCGCCGAAGTCCGCAAGCAGCTCGCCGCCGTGCGCTTCTCGGAAATGGCCAGCCAGTTGAACAAGCAGGTCTATGACCAGCGCGACAGCCTGCAGCCCGCCGCCGACGCCGTCGGCCTGAAGCTGCGTACCGCTTCCGGCGTGACCCGCGAAGGCTTGTTGCCCGCCGACAAGGCGGGTCCGGGCTCGGCCGCCGCCGGCCCCGATGCCGCGCTGCTGGACAACCCGCGCGTGCGCCAGGTGCTGTTCTCGCCCGACGTGCTGCGTGAAAAGCAGAACTCCGGCGTGATCGAACTCTCGCCCGACACCATGCTGGCCCTGCGCGTGGCCGCTGTCGAGCCGTCCCACGTGCCGCCGCTGGACAAGGTCTCGGACACCATCCGCGCCAAGCTGCTGGACGAGCGTTCGGCCGAAGCCGCCAAGAAGGCCGGCGAAGCCGCGCTGGCTGCCGACAAGGCTAACCCCGCCGCAACGCCGGAAGGCTTTGGCGCGCCGGTGGTTGTGTCGCGCCAGGATCCCAAGGATCTGCCGCGTCCGGTGCTGGACGCCGTCATGCGCCTGCCCGCCGCCACGCTGCCGGCCTACGCCGGCGTGCAATCGGGTTCGGACTACACGCTGGCGCGCCTGGAGAAGGTCGAGGCCGGCACGGTCGATCCGGCCGACAAGGAGCGCCTGGCGCAGCAGCTGTCGGGCGCCTGGGGCCAGGCCGAAAACGAAGCCATGCTGCGCATGCTGCGCGAAGAGTACAAGGTGCAGGTGCTGCCCGCCGCCGCCGCCGTCATCCGCGGCGATCAGCCGGCAGCCGGCTGATCAGCCCAGGATCAGTTCAACAGTGGCCGCAGCGTCGGCCACACGTTGTCCAGTAGCAAAGGCTGGGCATCCTCGTTCGGATGGATGCCGTCAGCCTGGAACATCGCCCGGTTCGTTGCGATACCTTCCATCAGGAAGGGCACGAGCCGGGCGTTTTCGTCTTTGGCGACCGTGGGGAACACCTGCGCGAAGCGCTGGGTGTAGTCCCGGCCGTAATTCGGCGGTATCTGCATGCCGACGATCAGGACCTGCGCCTCGGCCTTGCGGGCGGCCTGGGCCATGGTGCGCAGGTTCTGCTCGGTCATGGTCAGCGGCAGGCCGCGCAACGCGTCGTTCGAGCCCAGCTCCAGCACCACCACGGCCGGCGCATGCTGGCGCAGCAGCGCGGGCAGGCGGGCCACGCCGCCGCTGGTCGTGTCGCCGCTGATGCTGGCATTGACGACCTGGTACTTGGGGTATTGTTCCGCTACGCGGGCCGAAAGTAGCGGCACCCAACCGGTGCCGCGCTTGATGCCGTATTCGGCCGACAGGCTGTCGCCCAGGACCAACACCGTGCGGGGCGCGGAACCCTGGGCCGCGGCGGCGGTCTGAGCGTGGGCGGGCGCCACGACGGCGGTCGCCATGGCGGTCATGAGTAGCAGACGGGAAAATAGGCGCATGGATAACAAGAATTCGATCGAGGTGAAAGGGCTGGGCAAGCAGGTGGCCGATGCCGGCGGCACGCTCTCCATCCTGGAAGGTATAGATTTTACGGTCGAGGCGGGCAGCGCCGTGGCCATCACCGGCAGTTCGGGGTCGGGCAAGTCCACCTTGTTGGGACTGCTGGCCGGCCTGGATGTTCCCAGCGCGGGCAGCGTGCGCCTGGCCGGGCAGGACCTGTTCTCGCTGGACGAGGACGGCCGCGCGCGTTTGCGGGCCAATCATGTGGGTTTCGTATTCCAGTCATTCCAGCTGCTGCCCAACCTGACGGCGCTGGAAAACGTGATGCTGCCGTTGGAGCTGGCCGGGCAATCGGCGCGGGACGCGGCGCAGGCCATGTTGGAGCGGGTGGGGCTGGGCAAGCGCCTGCATCACTACCCGCGCACCCTGTCGGGCGGCGAGCAGCAACGCGTGTCGCTGGCGCGCGCCTTCGTGGTGCAGCCGGACCTGCTGTTCGCGGACGAGCCCACCGGCAGCCTGGACGCCGCCACAGGGGTGACGGTCATCGACCTGATGTTCGACCTGCACCGCGAGCACGGCACCACGCTGGTGCTGGTGACCCACGATCCGCAGCTGGCCGCCCGTTGCGGGCGTCAGCTGGTGCTGGCGGCGGGGCGGATGGTCAACGGCGCCTGATGCCGCCGGCCCCACCGCCGGGCTTCCAAGTTGGACCAGCCCCTCGGGGGGCTGCGAGCCCCGGAGGGGCGCGGCGTGAGGGCCTTACCCTCTTACTTGGATTTCGCGACCGCCTGGTTCCAGGCTGCCACCACCGCTTCATACTCCTTTGCCGCGGCATCCTGGCTGACCGGGAAGATCTTGATGGTCTTCAGGTCGGGCAGGGTGGTCAGGCTGGCCACGGCCACGTCCGTGCGCGTCGGGCGGCGGAAGTTCTTGACCAGTTGCGCTTCCTGCGACTCCTTGCTCAACAGGCCGTCATACAAGGCCTTGGCCGCGTCCATGTTCTTCGCGCCCTTGATGATGAACATGCCTTCCGGCGCCAGATAGCTGCCCTCAGTCGGGTAGACCAGCTTGATTTCCTTCTGGCCGCCGGCCACGTATTCCTGCGCGGCGTACTCCAGCGTCATGCCCACGGCGTATTCACCCGCGGCCACGCCCTTGTAGGTGGTGCCGGACGATGCCGTGACCACCGCGTTGGCGGCGATCTTGTCCAGGCCTTCCTGGCCGAATTGCTTGAAGAGGCCATACACCAGCATGTAGGCCGTGCCGCTCTTGGACGGGTCGGTGATGGCGAACTTGTTCTTCCACTGCGGCTGCATCAGGTCGGACCAGGTGGCCGGCGCGGGCAGGCCCTTGAGCTGGCGCTCGTTGACCATCATCACCATGACGTGCACGTTGGTGCCCACCCACAGATCGTCCGGACCGCGGAACTCGGCGGGGATCTTGTCCAGGTCGGCCGGGCGGTAGGGCTGCAGATGCTGGCGATAGGCGCCCAGCGTGCCGAAGCCGCCGCTCCAGAACAGGTCGCCGCGCGGATTCTGCGCCTCGGCCTCGATGCGCTTCATCATCGTGCCGGTGCCGCCGGTGACGGGCTGCACGTTCAATTTCGGCGACTTCTGCTTCACCGCGTCCAGCGCGGTTTCGATCGTCTCCGTGTTGTTGGACGAATAGAGCACGACGTTCTGGGCCTGGGCGGCGCCAGTAGCCAGGGCGGCGGCCAGGACGCTGTACTGAAGTAGGTGCTTGAATTGCATGGTTAGCCTCTGTGCAAGTGGGTTATTTACCGGAGAACAGCTTGATGCGGAACGCCTTGACCGACACGATGATGGGCAGCACGATGACCGTGACCAGCGCCGCGCCATAGGCCGACGCCATGCCCAGCCTGCCGCCGTCGACCTGGCGGAAGATGGCGATGGGCATGGTCTCCAGGCCGCCGCTGTAGGCGACGATGGAGGCCGACAGCTCGGAAATGGTGGTGAGCCACATCAGGATGGCTGCCGAGATGATGGACGCCTTCATGGCGGGCAGGATCACCTTGAAGAAGGTCATGAGCGGCGACACGCCCAGGCTGATCGACGCTTCCTCGATCGACTCGGGGATGTTGAACAGCACCGACGAGGCGTTGCGCACCGCGAAGGGCAGGCGCCGCACCGTGTAGCACAGCACCATGATTCCCGACGTGCCCGCCAGCACCAGCCAGCCGGTGTTGAAGGTCTGCACCAGTGCGATGCCCAGCACCGTGCCGGAAATGGTCAGGGGCAGCACCACGATGTAGTCCAGCACCTGGGTCGAGGCGCTGCGCTTCTTGATCGTCAGATAGCTGACCAGCACCGCGAAGGCCACGCCCAGCACCGTGGCCAGCGAGGCGAACTTGAGCGAGTTCAGGATGGGTTCCGGCGCGCCATGCAGCGCGCGCTGCATGCTGGCCAGCGACCATTGGCCCCATTGCATGACCGGGCCGCTGGTCTTGGTGAAGGCAGCGATGAAGACCACGATCAGCGGCAGCAGCGAAATGAAGATGATCAGGCCCACACCGCTGGTGTAGAGCAGGGCGGTCCAGGAGCGCACGCGGGTAGCGGCCGGCGCGCGCCCCTGCGTCATGGTGTAGACCTTGCGTTCGACCACGCGTTTCTGGAAGAACAGCACGATGGCGACGATGGCAATGGACACCACCGACATCGCGCTCTGCAGGGTCGGGCTGCCGCCCATTTCGCTGACAAAGGTGTTGTACGTCATGACCGACAGCAGCGGCACGCGGCTGCCCAGCAGCATGGCCAGCGCGAAGTTGCCCACCACCAGCGTGAACACCACCAGCGCGTTGACTAGCACCGCCGGCAGCAACACCGGCACCAGGACGCGCAGCTTGGTCAGCAACGGCGGCGTGCCCAGGCTCAGGCCCGCTTCTTCCAGCTGGCCGTCGAAGCCGCGCAGCGCCGCCAGCACGCCCAGGTAGATGTAGGTGTAGTAGACCAGCGTCATGGAGAACAGCATGCCGGTCCAGCCGTAGAACGAGGGCAGCGAAATGCCGGCGTCGCCCAGCAGGTTGGTCAGGATGCCGTTATTGCCCAGGATCAGCAGCCAGGACTGGCCCACGATGATCTCGGGGATCACGATGGTCAGCACCGGCAGGATCGCCACCAGGTTCTTCAGCGGAAAGTCGAAGCGCGCCACCATGTAGGCGAAGGGCACGCCCACCAGCACCGTGCAGGCCGTGACCGCCAGGCCCAGGATCAGGGTATTGCCGAAGGCCTCGACGTATTGGGAGTCGGCCAGCAGGGCCTTGAAGCCCTCCAGCGTGAAACCGCCATCCTGCCCGGTGACGCTGTTGCTGAATAGCACGGCCAGCGGGTAGAGCACGAAGAACAGCAGCAGGGCCAGGCTGATTGCCGTCAGGACGCCCCAGGGCCACCATTTGATTTTCATGGTCGGCGCGTCCTCAGGCGTTGACGACGCGGCTGTCGGCGGGAATCAGCACCTGCACGGCTTCGCCGGGCTGGAACTGCGCCACCATGTTGCCGGCATGCAGCTCGACGCGGATCTCGGAGCCGTTGTCCAGCGCAATGCGGTATGCGGTCTTGAAGCCCAGGTATTGGCGTCGCAGCACCTTGCCCGGCAAGGTATTGGGCACGTAGGGAGCGGGCGCCATCAGGGCCAGCTCTTCCGGGCGCGCGATCAGCACACCCTTGCCGTCCAGCTGGTCGCTGCCTTGCACGCCGTCAAAGCCCAGGCCGCAGATCTCGTAGCGCACATGGCCGGCGGGGGCGCCGGCCTGGCCGTTGCGGGCGGGCACCGGGATCACGTTGGCCGAACCGATGAAGTCCGCGACGTAGGCGTTTACCGGCGTGCCGTAGAGTTCTTCCGGCGTGCCCAGCTGGGCGATGTCGCCGCGGTCCATGATGGCGATGCGGTCGGACATCGCCAGCGCTTCTTCCTGGTCGTGCGTGACGAACACGGTCGTGATGCCGGCCTCGCGCACCAGGTCCAGGATCACGTCGCGCATCTGCAGGCGCATCTTGGCGTCCAGGTTGGACAGCGGCTCATCCATCAACAGCACGCGCGGCCGGATCACCAGCGCGCGCGCCAGCGCCACGCGCTGGCGCTGCCCGCCGCTCATCTGCGCCGGATAGCGTTCGGCCAGCGTCAGCAGCCCGACCTTGTCCAGCGCCTCGTTCACGCGCCGCGTGATCTCGGCGCGCGCCACGCCGCGGGCGCGCAGGCCGTAGGCCACGTTGTCGAACGCGGTCTTGTCGGGGAACAGCGCATAGTCCTGGAACACCATGCCGATATCGCGGCGGTGCGCGGACACGTGGGTCACGTCGTCCTGGTCGAACAGCAGGCGTCCGCCGTCGGGAGCATAGAAGCCCGCAATGCAGCGCAGCAGCGTGGTCTTGCCGCAGCCGCTGGGGCCCAGCAGCGTGTAGAACGCGCCGTCGGGGATGTGCAGCGACAGATTGCGCAGCACTTGCTGCCCGCCGAAAGTCTTGACGATGCCGTCTACGGTGATTGATGCCATGTTTCGCTTCCTGCCTGAGGTTGCGGGCATCATAGAAACGCGCTGGGCGCCCGACCAGCGGTGTTTTTTAAGGGTAGTCGTTAGTTTTTCTAAGAGGTCGGCGCGCGGGCTATCACCTAGAATGCGGCTGGATAGGACAGGCGCGCGCAAGCAGCGCCGACAAAAAAATAGACGACAAGGGAAAACGTGGGAAAGAGCAGCACAGCGCGGCGCCGGGCCGGCGCGCGGGCGGGCCGCAACTGAGATGGCGGGGCAGAGCCTGCCGCCGCTGAAGGCCTTGCGCGTGTTCGAAGCCGCGGCGCGTCTGCGCAGCTTCACCGCGGCCGCCGACGAACTGAGCATCACGCATAGCGCGGTCAGCCAGCAGATCCGCATACTCGAAGAGTACGTGGGGCAGCCTCTGTTCGCGCGGGAGGCGCGCGGCGTGGCGCTGCTGCCTTGCGCCCAGGCCTACTTTCCGGAAATCCAGGCCAGCCTGGAACGCATCGCGGCCGCGACCGCCAAGCTGAAATCGCCCGCCTACGGCGGCGTGCTACGCGTCTGCGCCACGCCGTCGCTGACCATGAAGTGGCTGATCCCGCGCCTGTCGGCGTTCCAGGCGCGGCATCCGGGCGTGGACGTGCAGCTCACCACGCAAGGGCGGTCGTTCCTGGACCGCGGCGGCGACACGGGCAGCGACGTGCTGATCCGCCACGGCTACATGGCGCATTCGGACCTGACCTGCGTGCACTGCCTGGACGACTTCCACGTGCCGGTGGCATCGCCGCGCTTCATCGAGCGCAACCGCCTGGCCGCGCCCGCGGATTGCCTGGGGCATCCGCTGCTGAAGATCGCGGGCGGCATGGACCACTGGCCGCGCTGGTTCGCGCTGGCCAAGGTGGACGTGCCTGCGCAATTGCCGGGGCCGGTGTTCGACCACCAGTTCCTGTGCATGCAGGCCGCCATGAACGACCTGGGCATCGCCTTGGCGCCCTGGTGCCTGCTGGAAGACGACATCCGCGCCGATCGCCTGCGCCCGCTGTTCGACGGCCCGCAGCTGCCGAACGCCGGCATCCACGCGCTGTACCGCCAGGACGGCCCGGCCGCCGCGTCGGCGCTACTGTTCATCGAGTGGTTGCGCGAGCAAGGGCGCGACCCCACACACACCGCATAGACCAAGGATCCCCCATGCATTCCGCCTCTACGACACCCGGCCTTTCCTGGCGCGGCATTGCGCCTCCGCTGGCGCTCGCGGACTACAAGCTCATCGCCTTCGACATGGACTCCACGCTGATCTCGATCGAGACGCTGGACGAAATGGCGGACCTGATGGGCAAGAAGGCCGAGGTGGCGGCGCTGACGGAAGCCGCCATGCGCGGCGAGATCAAGGACTACAAGCAGAGCCTGCGCGAGCGCGTGGCGCTGCTGGCAGGCATGCCGGAAGCGGCGCTGGACGAGGTCTATGAGCAGCGTGTGCGCATCAATCCGGGCGCGGAAACGCTGATCGCGGCGTGCAAGGCCGCGGGCCTGACCTGCTTGCTGGTGACTGGCGGCTTTACCTGCTTCACCGACCGGCTGCGGGTGCGACTGGGGCTGGACGACGTGCGCGCCAATGTGCTGGAAATCGTGGACGGACGCCTGACCGGCCGGCTGCTGCCGCAAGCCTGGGGCGACATCTGCGATGGCGAGGAAAAGCGCCGCAAGCTGCTGGAAGTGTGCGCGGCGCTGGGCGTAGGGCCGGAGCGCGCCATCGCCGTGGGCGACGGCGCCAACGACCTGCCGATGATGCGGGCGGCGGGCCTGTCGGTGGGCTACCGCGCCAAACCGGCCGTGCGCGAGGAGGTCAATGTCGCAATCGACGAAGGCGGCCTGGACCGCCTGCTGGAGCTGATGGCGCGCTAGCGCCGGGGCTCAAGCCAGCCCGCGGATTTCCACGGCCGGATCGGTGTCGGCTTCATAGTCGACGCCTTCGATTTCGAAGCCGAACAGGCGCAGGAAGTCCTGCTTGTAGCCCGCGAAGTCCGTCAGCTGGTAGATGTTGTCGTTGGTGACCTGGCCCCACAGCGCCTGCACGCGGGCCTGCACCTCGGGATCCAGTTCCTTGTAGTCGGCGCGCAGGCGGCCGTCCTGGTCCAGGATCGGCGTCTTGCCGCACAGGCTGTCGCGGTACAGGCCGTAGACCTGTTCGATGCAGCCTTCGTGGGTGCCGGCCTCCTTCATGGTCTTGAACAGCAGCGACAGGTAGAGCGGCATCATGGGGATCGCCGAGCTGGCCTGCGTCACCACCGCCTTGAGCACCGACACGCGGGCGTCGCCGCCGCGTGCGGCCAGCTTGGCGCGGATCTCCAGCACCTTCTGGTCCAGATCCTTCTTGGCGGCGCCGATCGAGCCATTCCAGTAGATGTCGTGGGTGATCTTCTCGCCCAGGTAGGTGAAGGCCGTGGTGGTGGCGCCTTCGGCCAGCACGCCGGCTTCCAGCAGCGCGTCTATCCACATCTGCCAGTCTTCGCCGCCCATGACGGCGACAGTCGCGTCGATCTCGGCCTGGGTGGCGGGTTCCAGCACGGATTCCTTGACCACTTCGCGGTCGGTGTCCAGGCCGCGCAGGTTGACCGCCTGGCCGATGGGCTTGAGGGTCGAATTGAAGACTTCGCCGGTTTTCGGGTGCGTGCGGCGCGGCGCGGCCAGGCTGTAGATCACCTGATCGACCTGGCCCAGATCCTGTTTGATGAGGTCTATGGTCTTGCGCTTGATTTCGTCGGAGAAGGCGTCGCCGTTGACGCTCTTGGCATAGAGTCCAGCGGCGTGGGCCTGCTCGTGGAACTCCGCCGTGTTGTACCAGCCCGGCGTGCCGGCCTTGGCGGCGTCGCCCGGCCGCTCGAAGAACACGCCCAGCGTCTGCGCGCCACAGCCAAAGGCCGCGCTGATCCGCGCCGCCAGGCCATAGCCGGTCGATGCGCCCAGCACCAATACGCGTTTCGGCCCGCCAGCTATCGGCCCCTGGGCGCGGACGTAGTCGATCTGGTTGCGGACGTTGGCGGCGCAGCCGGCCGGATGGGTGGTGACGCAGATGAAACCGCGCACGCGGGGCTTGATGATCATGGGAGCCTCGATTCGGGGAAATGCCTGGATCGCCCATGCGCGAAAGCGCAAAAAGCGACCCGCATTGTACGGGAGGCGGCGCCTGCGCGCTGCCGGCTCAGCGTGCGTCGGCCCCGGCCAGCGGCGCGGCCTGGGTGCGGCTGCGGCGCCATTCGATCAGGCCGATGCCGATGCCGCTGGCACAGATGATGGCGATGCCCAGCCAGGTCAGCGGGTCCGGGAAGTGGCCCCAGACCAGCCAGCCGACCGAGGTGGCGCTGATGATCTGCAGGTATACGAAGGGCGCCAGGGTGGAAGCGGGCGCGCGGCGGTAGGCGGCGATCTGGAACAGATGGCCCAGGCCGCCGGTGATGCCGGTGGAGATCAGCACAACCCAGTCCAGCGGCGCCAGGGCCTTGAGCACGGGCAGGGCAGGCGGCAGGATGAAGGGCAGGGACAGGGTCAGGCAAAGCGTGCCGACGGCGCCGCTCCAGATCAGCGAGGTAAACGGGTCGTCGCCCGCCACGCGCCGCGTGGCGATGAATTGCACGGCGAAGCAACAGGCCGTGAGCAGGCCGAACACCGTGCCCACCGGATCCAGGCCGCCGCCCGGGCGGATCACGATGATCACGCCGATGAAGGCGATGCCGGCGGCCACGAAGCGCGACAGGCGGGCGGGTTCCTTGAGGACCCAGGGCGCGGCGGACAGCACCAGCAGCGGCGCCAGGAAGTTGATGGCGGTGGCCTCGGCCTGCGGGATGTAGCTCAGCGTGGTGAAGAACATCAGCGTGGCCAGGAACATCGAGCCGCCACGCAGGATCTGTTCGCGCGGCTTCTTGCTGCGAAAAACGCCCAGGCCGCGCGCGGGCAGTACCAGGGCCAGCACCAGCGCCAGGTGCACGGCATAGCGGAACCACGACAGCACCAGCAGCGGCACGCCCGCATTCATGACCCACTTGCCGCTGGCATCCAGGCACGACAGCGTCCACATCGACAGCACCAGCAACAGCACCCCCATCATCGGGCCGCTGGAAGCGGGCGCTGCGCGGCGCGTGCGACCGTCATCGGCCGGGGTCATCGACAAACTCCTTTGTTGGCTGAAACGCCGGTTTGCAGGTACCGGGCGGCTGCCATGATACGCTCATCGCGCCGGGGGAACAGGCTCATGATAGAACTACGCAACATCGAAACTTTTTTTTGGGTGGCCACGCTGGGCAGTTTTCGCGCCGCGTCGGAGAAACTCAACACCACCCAGCCTGCGGTATCGCAGCGCATCGCCTCGCTGGAGGCCGACCTGGGCGTGCTCCTGTTCGAGCGCGAGGCGCGCGGCGTGAAGCTGACCGCCAAGGGGCATGAACTGCTGTCGCATGCCGAACGCATGCTGCAGGTGCGGCGCGACATGTTCGAAGCCGCGCGCGAGCAAAACGTCATGAGCGGCACCGTGCGCATCGGCGTGGCCGAGACCATCGTGCAGACCTGGCTGCCCACGCTGATCGAGCTGATCCATTCGAACTATCCGGCGCTGGTGCTGGAAATAGAGGTGGACACGACGCATGTGCTGCGCTCGCACCTGATGTCGCGCCAGATCGATCTGGCCTTCCTGATGGGGCCGGTGCTCGAGGCGCGTGTGGAAAACCTGCCCCTATGCACCTATCCGCTGGCTTGGGTCGCCAGCCCCCTGTTGGATCTGGGGCCGGAGCCGCTGACATTGGAGCGGATAGGCAAGCTGCCCATCATCACCTATCCCTCCAACAGCGCGCCTTACCGCGTGGTGCGCGACATGCTGACTCGCGCCGGCGTGACGTCGCCGCGCATGTACGGCAGTGCGTCGATGTCGATGGTGGTGCGGATGACGCAGGACGCCATCGGCACCAGCGTCATCGCGCCGGTGTTCCTGGGCAAGGAGCTGGCGCGCGGCGAATTGCGCATCCTGCGCGTGGAGGCGGATCCTTTGCCGGAACTGAGCTTCACGGCTACCTGGGTGCAGGGGCCGGATAGTCACGCGGTACGGGTCATCGCGCAGATGGCGCAGAAGGTGGCCGAGCAGGCTGCGGACGGGATTCCGCTCTAGGTGTTTACCCCAGCAGGGGCTGCGCCGCCGGCCGTAGCGGCCGTGCGCCGCGGCCACGTTGCGACGCGCCCAACTGCCCGCCAAGCCGCGCCACCGCGTCGTTTGCGCGAAACGCGGGGCGCTTGCCGCACGAGACCAAAGAAAAATTTATACCCCCGTATCGCAACATACGATTGGACGCTCCGCGCCCCTGACGCTGCAATGGCGCCACATCAATAACGATCGCCTGGATGCATAGAGCGGGGGAAAGCATGAACCAGCGTATGTCCCATTCCCGGAACCGGGCGGCAAGCCATGCCGCGCAGGCGCGACGCGCGCCGCTGCGCGGCTGATCTCCAGACTCTTCGATTGCCACCGCGCGCCGCCAGGATAACGGGATCCGGCGCGCGGCATACCATCCCGCCAGCCAGGAGTTTTGTCCATGAAGAAGTCGCTAGTTTTCGCCGCCGTCGCCGCCAGCTTGTTGGCCGGCGCCGTCCAGGCCCAGGACCTCCCCAAGACCCAGTTGAAAGTCGTGGGCGGCCTGAGCAACCTGACCGCCTACAACGATTACGAAAAGCCGTTCTGGACCAAGACCATCCCCGAGCTGTCCAAGGGCCAGGTCACGGCCGACATCAAGGGCTTCAACGAAATGGGCTTGAAGGGCCCCGAATTGCTGCGCCTGATGTCGCAGGGCGTGGTCGAATTCGGCACCGCCACCCTGGCGTACTTCGCCAGCGACAATCCCATCAACGAAGCGATCGACCTGGCCGGCCTGGCGCCCGACGTCAAGACCGCGCGCGCCGTCACCGACGCGTTCGAACCGGTCTACGCCAAGCTGTATGGCGAGGGCAGCAACGTCAAGCTGCTGGGCATTTCCACCTATCCCGCGCAGGTGCTGTTCTGCAACGCCGAAATCAAGGGCCTGGCCGACATCAAGGGCAAGAAGGTCCGCACCAGCAGCCGTACCACCGCCGAGTTCGTCGAAGCGCTGGGCGGCTCCAGCGTGACCATGGCCTTCGGCGAAGTGGTGCCGGCGCTGCAGAACAAGGTGGTGGATTGCGCCATCACGGGTTCGCTGTCCGGCTATTCGGCCAAGTGGTACGAAGTGTCGACCCACCTGGTCGCGCTGCCGATCAACTGGAACCAGCAGATCCACGCCGTGAACCAGAAGGCCTGGGACAAGCTGGATCCCAACGTGCGCACTTTCCTGCAGACCAATGTGAAGACGCTGGTCGACAACATCTGGGACGCCGCCGCGCGCCAGACGCAGGAAGGCTATGACTGCAACACGGGCGCTGCCGCTTGCCCGTTCCCGGTCAAGGGCAAGATGGTCCTGGTCCAGCCCTCGGATGCTGACCGCGCGCTGCTGAAGAAGGTCACCGAAGAAGCCGTGCTGCCGAAGTGGGCCGCGCGCTGCTCGGCCCAGTGCGTGAAGGACTTCAACGCCACCATCGGCAAGACGCTGGGCGTGGTGGCGAAGAAGTAGTCTCCCCCCCGAAGCGCTACCGCGCTTCCCCCCCAGGGGGGCATGCCTGCGGACCGGCGGAGCCGGATCCGCGGCATCCCGATCGGGGGAGGGGGGCGATGGATCGGGAGAGCTGGCTCCGTGGGGCGTCCCGATAGGGCGGTTCTCGACATAGCTGGGGCGGCGATGTGTGCCTGGCCCTGCAAAGGTTTTACTCATGACTCAATCTGAACACTTCCGCCTGCTGGGCGGGCTATTGCGGCGCGCCGAGAGCTTTTCGCGCTTGGCCGTGTGGGCCGGCGGCGCGCTGACGGTGGCCAGCGTGCTGCTGATCTCGTTCGATGTGCTGGCCCGCAAGTTCCTGGGCTTCACGACCGGCGGCGCGGACGAGCTGTCCAGTTATGCCTTCGCCATCAGCACGTCCTGGGCGCTGGCGTTCGCCACGTTGCAGCGCGCCAATGTGCGCGTGGACGTGGTCTACCAGTACATGCCGGTGCGCATCGCCGCCGTGCTGGACTGGATTTCCATGGTGGCCCTGGCGGTCTTCATGGTGTACCTGACTTACTACGCGTCGGAGGTGGTGCAGACCTCCTGGGCGCAGAAATCCGCGGCCAATACGCCGCTGGCCACGCCGTTGTGGATTCCGCAGGGCCTGTGGCTGCTCGGCCTGGGCTGGATGTGCATCACCGTCGCGCTGATGCTGGCGCGCGCTTCCGCCGCGCTGGTCACGGGCGACATCGAACTGGTCAGGAGCATTTGCGGCGTGCGTTCGGCGCAGGAAGAAGCCGACGAGGAAGCCGCCGCCGGCGAGCGCATGGTGAAGGGAGAGGCCGCATGATTTCCACCGCATTGATACTGCTTCTGGTGCTGATCGGCCTGTCCATTCCGGTGGGCGCGGCGCTGGGCGTGCTGGGCCTGATCCTGGACCCGCTGTTCTCCATGCTGCCGCTTACGCGCGCCATCGGCGAAGTTTCCTGGAGCACCAACAACGAATTCCTGCTGGTGGCGATCCCGCTGTTCATCATGCTGGGCGAGGTGCTGCTGCGTGCGGGCTTCGCCGAACGCATGTATGGCGCGATGAGCCTGTGGCTGTCGTGGCTGCCGGGCGGACTGATGCACGCCAACATCGGCGCGTCGACGCTGTTCTCGGCCACCTCGGGCTCCAGCGTGGCGACTGCCGCGACGGTCGGCACCGTGGCGATCCCGCAGATCCGCAAGTACGGCTACAACGAGCCGCTGTTCCTGGGCAGCCTGGCCGCCGGCGGCACGTTGGGCATCCTGATCCCGCCTTCGATCAATCTGGTCATCTATGGCGTGCTGACGAACTCCTCGGTGCCCAAGCTGTACCTGGCCGGCATCATTCCGGGTTTCGCGATGGCCGCGCTGTTCATGCTGACGGTGGTCATCGCCTGCGTCGCCAAGCCGTCCTGGGGCGGCAAGAAGATCCAGGCGACCTGGGGCCAGCGCTTTGCCAGCCTGGTGCATCTGGCTCCGCCCATGGGGATCTTCTTCCTGGTGGTGGGTTCCATCTACGCCGGCCTGGCTACGCCGACCGAGGCGGCTGCGCTGGGCGTGCTGGGCGCGTTCATCCTGGCGGCCTGGTTCCGCCGCCTGTCGTGGTCAATGCTGCGCGAGGTCATGGAAGGCACCATGCGGTCCACGGCCATGATCATGCTGATCGTGGTGGCGGCCAGCTTCCTGAACTTCGTCATGTCCGCGACCGGCCTGACCGATGCGCTGACCAAGTCGATCACGGGCCTGGGCCTGTCGCCCGGCTGGATGCTGCTGATCGTGGTGATTTTCTACCTGGTGCTGGGCTGCTTCATGGAAACGCTGTCCATGATGATCACGACCATCCCCATCGTGGCGCCCATCATGATCGGTCTGGGGTTCGATCCCATCTGGCTGGGCATCGTCATCATCATCCTGGTCGAAGCCGCCTTGATCACGCCGCCCGTGGGCCTGAACCTGTTCGTGGTGCAGAGCCTGCGCAAGAGCGGTTCCATGAGCGCGGTCATCATGGGCAGCCTGCCGTTCGTGGCCGCCATGTTCGTGATGCTGGCGCTGCTGGCCTTCTGGCCGGACGTGGCGCTGTGGCTGCCGCGCGTGTTCGGCTGACCTTCAACGCGTAGACATTCCGGGCGCGGCGAAAAGCCGCGTCCTTCACTCCCTAATTCTCAGCAGGACAGATATGAAAGCCGTATTCCAGATCGAAGACTCGCAACCCCGCCAGGTCGAGGTGGAGTTCAACACCCTGATCGTCGCCGGCTGGGCCGGCCGCGACATGGCCGCGATCGAGCACCACATCGAAGAACTGGCCGCCATCGGCGTGCCGCGCCCCAGCAGCGTGCCGCTGTACTACCGCATTGCCGACAACCAGCTGACCCAGCAGGAAACCGTGCAGGCGCTGGGCGAAGATTCCTCGGGCGAAGTCGAGACCTTCGTGTTCTCCGTGGACGGTGAAATGTACGTCAGCATCGCTTCCGACCATACCGACCGTAAGCTGGAAACCTACAGCGTAGCGATGTCCAAGCAGGTCTGCGTCAAGCCCGTGGCCACGAGCGCCTGGCGCCTGGCCGATGTGGCTGATTACTGGGATGAGCTCATCATCCGTTCCTACATCGTCGAGAACGGCGTCGAAGTGCTGTATCAGGAAGGCCCGCTGGCGTCGCTGCGCACGCCGCAGGACCTGATCGCAGGCTATACCGGCGGCGCCACGGCGCTGCCGGCCGGCGCGGGCATGACCTGCGGCACGGTGGGCGCGATCGGCGGCATCCGCGCCGCGGCCGACTTCACCATGGAATTGCACGATCCGCGGCGCCAGCGCAGCCTGCGGCACCGCTATCATGTCGAGACGCTCCCCGTGGTGGCCTGATTCAGGCCCCAGGCGCTGATCGCCAGGCGCGCCCGCGGGCGCGCCCGTTTGCACTCAAGCCGCAAGACGGCACTAGGATGACTATGGTTCCGACTTTGAATGATCTGACCCAGGCCCTGCAAGAGGGCCGCAGCACCTCCGTGGCACTGACGCAGGCGGCGCTGGCCCGCGCGCAGGACGAAGCGGGCGAGGGCGCCCGCGCGTTCACCCGCCTGTACGCCGAATCGGCATTGGCGCAGGCGCAAGCCTCCGACACGCTGCGCGCCGCCGGCATTGTCCGCTCCGCGATCGAGGGCCTGCCCATCAGCATCAAGGATCTCTTCGACGTCGAAGGCGAAACCACGATGGCGGGCTCGGTGGCCCGCGAGGGCGAACCGGCGGCCGACGCCGACGCCGAAGTCGTGCGCCGCCTGATCGCCGCAGGCGCGGTCATCATCGGCCGCACCAACATGACCGAATTTGCCTATTCGGGCCTGGGCATCAATCCCCATTACGGCACGCCCCTGAACCCCTACGACCGCGCCACCGGCCGCATCCCGGGCGGCTCGTCCTCGGGCGCCGCGGTGTCGGTTGCCGACGGCATGTCGGCCGCGGCCATCGGCTCGGACACCGGCGGTTCCGTGCGCATTCCAGCCGCGCTGTGCGGCCTGACGGGCTTCAAGCCCAGCGCCTGGCGCGTGTCCATGGAAGGCGTGCTGCCGCTGTCGGCCAACCTGGACTCCATCGGCCCGATCGCCGCCAGCGTGCGTTGCTGCGCCGAGCTGGACGCCATCCTGTCCGGGGACGGCGGCCCGGTGCCGGATGCGGCCGTGCTGCACGGCCTGCGCCTGGCCATCCCGACCACGCTGGCGCTGGACGCCATGGACAAGCATGTCGCCGACAGCTTTGCAGTCGCCGTCAGCCGCCTGAAGGCCGCCGGCGCCCTGGTCGAAGAGATTGCGATTCCGGAATTCGCCGAACTGGCTGCCATCAACGCCAAGGGCGGCTTCACCGCCGCCGAGGCCTGGGCCTGGCACCGCGACTTGATCGCCCGCGCCGGCAAGCGCTATGACCCGCGCGTGGTGTCGCGCATCATGCGTGGCAAGGACATGAGCGCGGCCGACTACCTGGACCTGCTGGATGCGCGGGAAGCCTGGGTCGCGGCAGTGGACCGGCGCATCGCCGGCTACGACGCCCTGATCATGCCGACCACGCCCATCGTGGCGCCGGCGGTGGCCGACCTGCAGGCCTCGGACGAGGCCTACTACGCCGCCAATGGCCTGATCCTGCGCAATCCGACGCTGATCAATTTCCTGGATGGCTGCGCGCTGTCGCTGCCTTGCCATGCCGCAGGCACGGCGCCGGTGGGCCTGATGATCGCGGGCAGCAACGGCGCCGACCGCCGCATCCTGAGCATCGGCCTGGCGGTGGAAGCGCTCTACGCCGGCCAGTGACGCGCAGCGGGGGCGGGCGGCAGCCGCCGGGCCCGCCCCGGGCGCTAAGATGGCGGCTGCATAGCCGGATGCCGCCGCCATGATCGATCTGCGCAATATCGAAACGTTCTTCTGGGTCGCTACCCTGGGCGGTTTCCGGGCGGCCGCCGAAAAGCTGAACGCCACCCAGCCCGCCATTTCCCAGCGCATCGCGTCGCTGGAATCCGATCTGGGCGTGCGCCTGTTCGACCGCGATGCGCGCGGTATCAAGCTGACGGGCAAGGGACGCGAACTGCTGTCGCACGCCGAGCGCATGCTGCAGATGCGGCGCGACATGCAGGAGGCCGCGCGCGCCAAGAGCGTCATGAGCGGCATGTTGCGGCTGGGGGTATCGGAAACCATCGTCCATACCTGGCTGCCGACCCTGATGGAGTATCTGCACGACGTCTATCCGGCGCTGATGGTCGAGATCCAGGTGGATACGACCACCGTGCTGAAGACGCAGCTCGCCTCGCGCCAGATCGACCTGGCGTTCCTGCTCGGGCCGATGGAAGAGCCGCGCATCGAAAACCTGTATCTCTGCAACTACCCGCTGAGCTGGGTGGCCAGTCCCAAGCTCAAGGTGGGGCGCCAGCCCATCCCCTTGAAGCGGCTGGCCGAATGGCCCGTCATCACGTATCCGTCCACCACCGACCCGCACCGCGCCGTGCGCCAGCTGTTGCAGCAGGCCGGCGTGGAGGCGCCGCGCATGTACGGCAGTTCGGCGCTCAGCGTCATCGTGCGGATGGCGCAGGACGGCATCGGCACCGCGGTCATCGCGCCCGTCATCCTGCACAAGGAGCTGGCGCAAGGCGAATTGCGCATCCTGGACGTGAAGGCGCCGGCCTTGCCGCCGCTGCACTACACCGCCTGCTGGATGCAGGGGCCGGACAGCCAGATTCCGCGCGCGGTGGCCGAAGCAGCGCAGCAGATTGCGCGCGAAGAGGCGCTGCGCCATCCGGCATAACCCTGATAAGTAATTTTGATCGGGGTCTATCGCAACTTGTGATTGGACGCTGCTGCGCGGTTCCTGTGCAATGTCCCCATACTTGAATCGTCATTGAAGGGATGGACATGCATACGAACCCTGCCGCGCGCACTAGCGTGGAATTGGCCCGCCAGGCGCGCCTGGATGCGCGCAGCGGCAAGCTCACCGGCCCCACCGCCAACCTGGCGCCCGGCCATGTACAGGCCAACCTGGCGATCCTGCCGCGCGCGCTGGCGGCGGATTTCCTGCATTTCTGTCAACGCAATCCCAAGCCCTGTCCCTTGCTCGCCATGTCCGAACCGGGCGATCCCGCTGTGCCGGAACTGGGCCAGGACATCGACATCCGTAGCGACATCCCGCGTTATCGCGTCTGGCAGAACGGCGAGCTGGTGGCCGAGCCCACCGACGTGCGCGACCTGTGGCGCGACGATCTGGTGTCGTTCCTGATCGGCTGCTCGTTCTCCTTCGAGGAAGCGATGCTGGACAACGGCCTGCCTGTGCGCCACATCGAGCAGGGCTGCAACGTGCCCATGTACCGCACCAGCATCCCGACCCATGCCGCGGGCGTGTTCGGCGGCCCCTTGGTCGTATCCATGCGTCCCCTGAAGGCCGCGGACGCCATCCGCGCCATCCAGGTCACTTCGCGTTTTCCCTCGGTCCACGGCGCGCCGGTGCATATCGGCGACCCCGCGTTGATCGGGATTGCCGACGTCAACCGCCCGGACTATGGTGATCCGGTGGAGATACGCGAAGGCGAGATGCCTGTGTTCTGGGCCTGCGGCGTGACGCCGCAGTCGGTGGTCGCAGCCGTGCGGCCGGAGTTCTGCATTACCCACGCGCCGGGCCACATGCTGGTCACGGACCTCATCAATAGCCGGATGGCGGTGTTCTGACCGCCTGCGATCCGCTTTCTCAGCAGCGCGTAAGCGGGTAGCGGTTAGAAGTCGTACTCGCGCTGCAATACCAGTTGTGCCACCAAAACGATCCATTAAAGGACAAGGGGAAATGGCGACAACCGCTTTGAATCTGGGGCCTTCCAGCTTGCCGGACGGTCTCGTGCCGCCGCGAACGCGGCCATGCATTGCTTTCATACCCAGCCGGTCCAATCCAGGAGTCCAGTTATGAAGATGAAGCTCATCGCGGGTGTCGCCGCGAGCCTGGCGCTGATGTGCGCCGTTCCCGCGCAGGCGCAACAGGCCGTGCGCATCGGCGCGATCTATCCGCTATCGGGCGCCTTGGCGTCGACGGGGTCTGAAATCAAGGCGGCCGTCGAACTGGCGGTCGAAATCATCAACAATCCGCATCCCGAACTGGAAGGCATACCGCTGGCCGCGGGCAGCGGGCTGCCGGCGCTGGGAGGCGCCAAGATCGAAGTGGTGTTCGGCGATTCCCAGGGCAAGCCCGAAGTGGGCCTGGCCGATGCCCAACGCCTGATCGACCAGGAAAAGGTCGTGGCCCTGACCGGCGCCTACCAGTCCGCCGTGACCAAGACCGCCAGCCGCATCGCCGAGCAGCGCGGCATTCCCTATGTAAACGGCGAATCCAGCAGCCCGGACCTGACCGAGCGCGGCTACAAGTGGTTCTTCCGCACCTCGCCCAATGACGATACCTTCGTCGAGAACATGATGCAGTTCCTGGACGGCGTGAAGGCCGTGCCGACCGCCAAGATCGCCGTGGTGTACGAGAACACCGACTTCGGCGTGAACACCTACAAGGCGGTCGAAAAGTTCGCCAAGCAGTACAAGCGCCAACTGGTCGCCAACATTGCCTATAGCGCGGGCTCGGCCTCGGTGACGGCGGAAGTGCAGAAACTCGCCGCCGCCAAGCCGGACGTGGCGATCTTCGCCAGCTATACGTCGGACGCCATGCTGTTCGTGCGCACCATGCGCGAAAGCAAGTACGCGCCGCCGGTGCTGCTGGCCAACGACGCGGGTTTCATCGATTCGCGCTTCGTGCAGGAAGTGGGGCCGCAGGTCCAGGGCGTGCTGACGCGCGACGTCTGGGGCAATGACGTGGCCGCATCCAAGGCCGGGCTGAAGAAGATCAACGACATGTACAAGGCCAAGACGGGCAAGGACCTGAACGGCAACAACGCGCGTTCGATGCAAGGGGTGCTGGTGCTGGCCGACGCGATCAACCGGGCCGGTTCGACGGACCCCGAGGCGATCCGCAAGGCGCTGGCCGCCACCGATCTGGGCGAGGCGCAGGTCGCGATGCCCTGGGCCGGCGTGCAGTTCGACGCCAAGGGCCAGAACACCAAGGGTTCGGGCCTGATCCTGGAGCTCAAGGGCGCCGCCTACCAGACCGTATGGCCGGAAAAATACCGTACGGACAAGAACCTGCCCACGCTGCCGTTCACCTGGAAGTAAACATAGTCTGACGCGGCGGGCCGCGGGGCCTGCCGCGAGGAGCACTCCATGTTCGAAGCTCTCTCGGCAGGCCTGTTCAACGGCCTGATCTATGCCGCGGTGGCGGTGGGGCTGGCGCTGATATGGGGCATCACCGACGTCATCAACTTCGCCCATGGCGAGTTCCTGATGCTGGGCATGTATGCCGCCTATTGGCTCTACACGCTGGGCCACATCGATCCCACGCTGTCGGCGCCGCTGGTGGCGGTCCTGCTCGCCTTCGTCGGCTTCCTGACCTATGCGCTCATCATCCGCCGCCTGCAAAAGGGGCCGGCGATGGCGGTCATCCTGGCCACCTTCGGTCTCGGGCTGGTGCTGCGTCAGATCGCCTTCATCGCCTTCAGCCCCGACTACCGCAGCCTGCCGGACACGCTGGTGTCGGGCAGCGTCACGGTTGCCGGCATCTCGCTGGGCAGGCCCCAGGTGGTCACGGGCCTGGTCGCGCTGGTGGTGGTGGTCGCGCTGTTCATCCTGGTGTACCGCACGCGCTGGGGCCATGCCTTGCAGGCCGTGGCGGAAGACCGCCAGGTGGCGGCGCTGGTGGGCATTTCGCCGGACCGGGTCAACGCCCAGGTCTGGATGCTGGGCAGCGCGGCGGTGGGGCTGGCTGGCGCCTTGCTGACCACCTTCTTCTATGTGTTTCCCTCGGTGGGCACCGTGTTCGGCCTGCTGGCATTCGTGGCCGTGTGCATGGGCGGCTTCGGCTCGCTGCCGGGCGCCTTCATCGCGGGCATCCTGATCGGGATCATCGAAGCCATGACGGGTTACTTCGTCGCGCCGGCCTTGAAGACGGTGAGCGTCTTCATCCTGTTCATCCTGGTTCTCTGGTATCGGCCGCGCGGCCTGTTCGGGCGGTGGTGAGATGAACAAGACAGACAACATCGATCCCGCGTCCGCCGGCGTGCCCAAATGGCCGGTGCTGGCCGCGGCCGTGGCCGCCATCCTGATGGCCCTGGTGCCGCTGGTGGTAAAGGACGCCTTCACCCTGCAGGTGCTGCTGCTGGCCATCATGTTCGGCGCGCTGGGCGCGTGCTGGAACCTCGTGGGCGGCTTCCTGGGGCGGATCTCCTTCGGGCACAGTGTGTTCGTGGGGGTAGGGGGCTACACCACCTTGCTGCTCCTGCACCATCTGAGGCTCACGCCGCTCTTGGGCATCCCGCTGGGCGGGTTGATCAGCGCCGCGCTGGCCTGGCTGGTGGGCGGACCTACGCTGCGGCTGTCCGGCCACTACTTCGCCATGGCCACCATCGCGCTGCTGCAGATCGGCCTGCTGCTGATGATCAACTGGGAATGGGCGGGCGGCGCGGTCGGCCTGGAGGCGCCCATCGGCGACGCCGCCTGGATGCTGCTGTTCCGCAGCAAGGTGCCGTACTACTGGATCGCGGTGGGCCTTGCCTTCCTGACCTTTTGCGCCACGTTCTTCCTGGTGCATTCCAAGACCGGCTTCTATTGGCGCGCCATCAACGGCGACGAGGCGGCCTCGCGCAGCCTGGGCGTGCCTGCGGACCGCTACAAGATGCTGGCTTTCGTGATGTCGGCGGGCATGACGGGCGTATGGGGCGGCTTCTTCGCCATGTACGTGGGCTTCATCGATCCGGAATCCATGTTCAACCTGACGATGTCGGTGCAGGTCGTGCTGGTGACCATCCTGGGCGGGGTCGGCACGTTGATCGGCCCGTGGCTGGGCGCGGCGGTGCTGCTGCCGCTATCCGAGGGTACGCGCGTGCTGTGGGGCAGTTCGGGCATGGGCCTGGACCTGCTGGTTTTCGGCCTGGCTATTTTGTTGGTCACCATGTTCCTGCCGGGCGGGCTGGTCACACTGAGGAGGCGCCGTGGCTCTGCTGGACGTTAAGAACCTGACCAAGCAATTCGGCGGCCTGGTCGCGAACAAGGACATCTCGCTGTCGGTCGAGGCGGGCGAGATCGTCGCCATCATCGGCCCGAACGGGGCGGGCAAGAGCACCTTGTTCAACGGCCTGGTGGGGCATCACGAGCCCACCTCAGGCTCGGTGACCTTCGATGGCCAGTCGATGATAGGCCGGCGGCCCGAACAGGTGGCTGCCATGGGCCTGGTGCGCACTTATCAGATCCCGCGCAGCTTCGGACAGATGACGGTGTTGGAAAACGCCATGGTCGGCGCGCTGTTGCGCCATCCGCGCCTGCAGGACGCACGCCGCGAATCGGCCCGTGTGCTGGAACTGGTGGGCCTGGCCGAGCGCGCCGACGTGAGGGCGTCCGAACTCAATGTGGCGGGACAGAAGCGGGTCGAACTGGCCCGGGCGCTGGCCACCGAGCCGCGCATGCTGCTGCTGGACGAAGTGGCGGGCGGCCTGAATCCGGCCGAGGCCATCGCCCTGTCCGAGATCCTGCGGGGCATCCACGCGTCGGGCGTTACGCTCATCATCGTGGAGCATGTGCTGGAGGTGGTCATGCGGCTGGCGCAGAGGGTGCTGGTGCTGAACTTTGGCCAGATGATCGCCGAGGGCGCGCCGCAGGAAATCGTGCGCGACCCGGCTGTGATCGAAGCCTATCTGGGGAGAAAGCACCGTGCCTGATGCGATGCTGAAAGTGGAAGACCTGAGCGTGGCCTACGGCGGCGTGCAGGCGGTGCGCGGCTTGTCGCTGGAGGTCAGGCCGGGCGAAATCGCTGCGCTGCTGGGCGCCAACGGCGCGGGCAAATCCAGCACCCTGATGGCGATCGTCGGGTCGGTCAGGCCCAAGAGCGGCCGGGTAATTTTCGAAGGCCGGGACATCACTGGCACCCCGCCGGACAGGCTGGTGACCCAGGGCATTTCCATGATCCCCGAAGGCGCCCGCGTCTTCGCGCGCCAACCCGTGGAACAGAACCTGCGCCTGGGCGCCTATACGGTGCGCGATGAGCGCGTGTACGGGGAACGCCTGGAGCGGGTCTATGCCTTGTTCCCGCGCCTGAAGGAGCGTCGCACGCAACTGGCCGGAACCATGTCGGGCGGCGAGCGGCAGATGCTGGCTATCGGCCGCGCGCTGATGAGCGGGCCGCGCCTGCTCCTGATCGACGAGCCCAGCCTGGGCCTGTCGCCCCTGCTGGTGGAACAGGTATTCGACGCGTTGGCCGCCTTGAACCGCGACGACGGCCTGTCGGTCTTGCTGGTGGAGCAGAACATGGCCCAGGCGCTGGAAGTCGCGGCGCGCGCCTACGTGATGCAGAGCGGCAGGGTGGCGCTGTCGGGCGAAGCGGCGGAACTGGCAGCCTCGGACGAGGTGCGCAAGGCGTATCTGGGGATGTGAGGATGGGGGCGTGACGAAACCGCGCCGGACGCACATGGCGTCCGGCGCGGACTGCCATCAGAAGATGTGGCGGAAGCCCACTGCGGCGCCGAGCTGGCTGGTCTTGCCGGCGATTTCGCCGCTGGCGGCATCGTTGACCTTGTTCCAGTCGACGGTGCCGTAGATCTGCGAGCGCTTCGACAGCGAGTACTCGGCCACGGCGACCAGCGCGTAGCGCTTGCCCTTGTCGCCATCTTCGACCACGTTCTTGCTCTGGTCGTAGTAGGCGGCGCCGGTGATGGCCCAGCGCGGCGTGGCCTGCCAGGTGACGCCGGCGAAGTAGCCGTTGTCCTTGCGATTCAGGCCGGGCGCCTGTTCGCCGCCCATGACGGCGTTGACCCAGCCGGTTTCGTCGCGGCCGTTGTAGTAGCCGGCGAAGACCTTGGCGGCTTCGAACTGGTAGGAGGCGTTCAGGTTCCAGACGCGCTGGCGCAGATCGGAATCCGTGCCGTCGTAGGTCTGCTGATAGGCAGCGCCCAGGCCCAGCTTGCCGACCGTGTAGCGCAGGCTGGCGCCGTACTGCTGGCCGGCCTTGTGGTCGTTGTAGTCGTCGCCGTTGGCCCAGGACAGCACGAAAGCCAGGTCTCCGATGGTGTTGGAGTACTTGGTCATGTTGTTGGTGCGCACGCGCGACATGGCGGCGGGCAGCCAGGCGTTCTGGTCGTAGTTGCCCACGGTCAGCGGGTCGAAGTAGTCAGCCAGCAGGTCGAACATCGGGGTGTTCTGCAGACCCAGGGTCAGCGCGCCGATGTTGCCGCCGTCCAGGCCGATGTAGGCCAGGCGGCTGAACGTCTTGGACGGATCCGAGCCGCGGCCGTTCTGCATGTTGAAGCCGTTTTCCAGGCGGAAGAAGGCGCGGTTGCCGTCGCCCAGGTCTTCGGAGCCGCGCAGGCCCCAACGGCTGTTGGAGATGGCGCCGTTCTCCATCGACACGCGGCTGCCGTCTTGGCCGACGCTGCCGGCGCTGGTGCTCAGGTAGCGGATGCTGACGTCGGCGATGCCGTACAGGGTGACGCTGGTTTCGGCTTGGGCCGCGCCGGCGGCCAGGCCCAGGCTTGCAAGGGCGAGGGATAGGGTAATGCGTTTCATGCTGGGGGCTCCTCCTGGGTAGCGCTATTTTTTAGTGGCGCCGGGCTTTTGGCCTGGCTGTTTGCGCCTGGCGGATCGTCAGACGCTGGGCCGTCGCACCGACGCTTACGGTAAGCGCGGGTCCGGGCGAAGGCCGCATATGCACATATACGCTGTAATGTTGCAACGTAGCAGCGCCTGGGAATTCTAGAAAAACTGGGGCACGAACAACACCTGTTGTTTTTTGGAGTTTTCCCTGGTTTACAGGACGGCAAAACAGGGGGAGCGGGTAGGGCGCCAGCCCTGGCGAAAAAAAACCCCGTTTCAGAAACGGGGTTTTCCGGGTGACGTCGTCCTACAGCGTCATGTGCAGCGGCAGCCATGTCGCTATGCCAGGCACGGCATAGAGCAGCAGCACGGCCAGGATCATCAGGAAGAACATAGGCAGCGAGGCGCGCGCGATGTAGGGCAGCTCTTTGCCGCTCATGCCGGAAAGCACGAACAGGTTGAACCCGACCGGCGGCGTGATCTGTGCCATTTCTACAACGAACACGATGAAGATGCCGAACCAGATCAGGTCGATGCCGGCGGCCTGCACCGTGGGCAGCAGCACGCCCATGGTCAGCACGACGATGGAGATGCCGTCCAGGAAGCAGCCCAGGACGATGAAGAACACCATCAAGGCCATGATCAGCCCGAACTGCGACAGGCCCAGGCCTCCGATCCATTCGGCCAGCGCGCGCGGCAGGCCGATATAGCCCATGGCCAGCGTCAGGAACTGCGCGCCCGCCAGGATCAGCGCAATCATGCAGTACAGCCGGGTGGCGCCCAGCAGCGACTGCATGAAGGTGGAGCGGTTCAGCGATCCCTGCAGCGCCGAGAGGATCAGCGCGCCCACCACGCCGACGGCCGCCGCTTCCGTGGCGGTGGCGATGCCGGTATAGATGGAGCCCAGCACCGCGCCGATCAGGAGCATCACAGGGATCAGATGGCGCGAGCGCGACAGCTTCTCCAGCAACGTCAGGCCGGGGTCGGCCGCCGGAACCTGGCCGGGATTGCGGATCGCCCACCAGGCGATGTAGCCCATGAACAGCGCGGCCAGAAGCATCCCGGGAACGATGCCCGCGATGAACAGCTTGGCGATGGACACGTCCGCCGCCACGCCGTACACGATCATGATGATGGAAGGCGGAATCAGCAGGCCCAGCGTGCCGGCGCCCGACAGCGTGCCCAGGATCTTGTCTTCGGGGTAGCCGCGGCGCGTCAGTTCCGGGATGGTCATCTTGCCGACCGTGGCGCAGGTCGCCGCGGACGAGCCCGAGACCGCGGCGAAGATGGCGCAGCCGATCACGTTGGTGTGCAGCAGCCGCCCGGGCAGGCGGTTGAGCCAGGGGGCGAGCCCTTTGAACAGATCTTCCGACAGCCGCGTGCGGAACAGGATTTCGCCCATCCACAGGAAAAGCGGCAGGGCGGTCAGCGTCCAGCTGGAGGACGCGCCCCAGATGGTAACGGCCATGGCATCGCCCGCGGGCCGACTGGAAAAGATCTCCATGCCGATCCAGGCGGTGCCCGCCAGGGTCAGGCCGACCCAGACCCCGCAGCCCAGCAGCGCGAAGATCGAGACGACCAATAGGGTTATGACGAGTAGTTCATTCATGGGTTTGCTGCGAAGTGGCGGCGGCCAGGCCGCGTGAGCGTCGGATCAGCTCGTCGATCAGGGCGACCAGGAACAGCACCGTGCCCACGGCCATGCTGAGCTGGGGGATCCAGAGCGGCGTGGCGTCGTTGGACGTGGAGATGTCGTTGAACTGCCAGGAGTCGTAGGTCAGCTTGATGCTGAAGAACGCGAAGGCGGACGCCAGCAGGCAGCCGACCGCCAGGGCGAAGATATCCAGCTTGCGGCCCGCGGCGGGCTTGAGCGAATTGAGCAGCAGCGTCACGCGGATGTGTTCGCCGTGCTTGAACGTGCTGGCAAGGGCGAGAAACCCGGCGGCGGCCATGAAATACCCGGCATAGGCGTCCGTGCCGGGTATGTTCATGCTGAGCTGGCGCGCGATGATCGCGGCCAGCACCGACACCAGGACGCCGATCGTGCACAGGCCGGCCAGCAGGCCGGCCGCGCCGTAAAGACCATCTAGAAAGCGGCGCATGGAAATATCACTGCTTTTTGTAGGCGTCGATTATGGCCTGGCCGTCGGCGCCAGCCTTCTTCAGCCAGTCGTCCAGCATGCGCTTGCCGATCACGGACAGGCCTTCCTTCAGCTCAACCGTGGGCTGGATGGTTTCCATGCCGTTCTTGGCCAGTTCCGCCTGATACCACTTGTTCTTTTCCTGCGACAGCTTCCAGCCGCGTTCCTCGGCTTGCGCGCCAGCCTTCTTCAAGGCGGCTTGGGCCGCGGGGTCGAGCGCGTCGAACGCTTTCTTGTTGACGATGATGGCGTTCTTCGGCAGCCAGGCCTGGGTGTCGTAGAACTTCTTGATGTACTCGTAGGTCTTGGTGTCGTAGCCGGTCGACGCCGAGGACATGTAAGAATCGATCACGCCGGTGGCCATGGCCTGGGCCAATTCAGCCTGCTGCACCGTGACGGGCTGCGCGCCGACCAGTTCGGCGATCTTGGCCGTCACCGGGCTGTAGGCGCGCCACTTCAGGCCCTTCATGTCGCTGATCTGCTTGATGTCCTTGTTGGCGAAGATGCCCTGGGGCGGCCAGGCCACCGCGTACAGCAGCGTCATGCCGTGCGCGTTCAGCTTCTTTTCGAGGAAGGGCTTCTGCGCCTGGTAGAGCTTGAACGACGCGTCATAGCCGGTGGCCAGGAAGGGCAGGCCGTCCAGTTCGTAGATCGGGTCTTCGTTCGCAAAGTTGGTCAGCAGGATCTCGCCGATCTGCGCCTGGTTGCCTTGCACGGCGCGCTTGATCTCGGGCGCCTTGTACAGCGAGGCGTTGTTGTGCAGCGTGATCTTCAGCTTGCCCTCGGACAGCGTGTCCACGTCCTTGACGAAGGTGGTCAGGTTCTCGACGTGGAAGTTGCTGGCCGGGTAGGCCGTGGGCAGATCCCATTTGGTTTGGGCCTGTGCGCCTGCGCTGAACGCCAGGACGATGCTGCCGGCGAGCAGGGAGATTTTCTTGTGCATGGGTGGGTCCTTCTTTGCGAATGGTGAAGCCGGGTTGTGCCCGATAGGCATTGCGAAAAAGAGAGCGCCGCGGCGATGACGCGCAGCTGAAAAGCCGTGCCATTCTATGTTGCTATGCGGCGGCGGGGCGCGCGAAATCGCGTCTTTACGGGTTATTCCTAACAGGCGTGCGCACTGCCGATCATTGAGGGTTCAATCTTTGCGCAAACGCATTGCGGCAGCCGTTTTTCTTCTAACATTGCGCTATCGAAAGCGTGATGCCGAGGCATGTGTGAACTTCGTTTTTCGTCGTGATGAGTTGTTGGTGGAAGAGACTTCGGCCGTCCTGCCGGACACTGCATTGTGTGTACGGATAGGCGTGGCGGCCACGGCCCTGCAGCCGATCTGGACGCTGCCCGGTTCGCCGTACCGCACCGTGCACGTGGATCCGGGCGTGGAGCCGCCGCAAGGCTATGCGTTCAGGAAGCTGCGTTCGCTCTTTGGCGTACTGGATGACGAGCGCATGGCGCTGGCCGGACGCGCCTACCAGATCGCCGAATGGGCGCGCACGCACCGGTTCTGCGGCGTCTGCGGTACGCCGGCGGAGCGGGTGCCCACCGAATTCTGTCTGCGTTGCCCGTCCTGCGGTTTTTCGGCCTATCCACGCATTTCGCCCGCCATGATGGTGCTGATCCGCAAGGGCGACAGCATCCTGCTGGCACGCCATACCACCACCGCGACCTCGCGCTATACCGCGCTGGCCGGCTTCGTCGAACCCGGCGAAAGCATCGAGCAGACCATCCACCGCGAGGTCCACGAGGAAGTCGGCCTGAAGGTCGGCAACCTGCAGTATTTCGGCAGCCAGTCCTGGCCGTTCCCGCATTCGCTCATGGTCGCGTTCACAGCGGACTACGTGTCCGGCGACATACGCGTGCAGGAAGACGAGATCGCCGATGCGCGCTGGTTCGGTCCCGGCGACCCCATGCCCGATATCGCGCCGCGGATTTCCATCGCGGGGTGGTTGATCCGGGCGAACCTGCCCATGGGCTGGTCGGCGCCTTAAGACGGCCTGTTTCGGCTGTAGTCCTGTAGGGGTATTCCCTTGAAAGAGGGGATTTCCGGCGTCTTGTTCGTATTTTTTATTGATGAAATATAGATAAATTATTAGTATTTCGTTCAGATAAACTCGGCTTGCGTCTTCCATGACCCCCACTTTGATTGCATCGTCGGCCCATTTGGCCGGCGGCAGCGCGCCCGACCTTTCCGAAGTGGAATTCGGTCTGATGATCGCCAGTCACGCCTTCGACCGCTGGACCGTGCGCTGCATGGCGGCGGCCGGGCTGCCCGACCTGACGCCCACCGACGTGATGGTCTTTCATCATGTCTATCACCGCGAGCGCCCCAAGAAGCTGGCCGACATCTGCTTCACGCTGAATGTCGAGGACACGCACATCGTCAGCTACGCGCTGAAGAAACTCGACCGCCTGGGCGTGGTCAAGGGCGAGCGCAGCAGCAAGGAAGTGTTCTACAGCGTGACCCCGGAAGGCGCGGCCATACTCAAGCGCTATGCCGAGGTCCGCGAGCAATGCCTGACCGCCGGCCTGGACGCGCCGGGCGGGGGCGGGCTGGACTTCAGCCGCCAGCTGGCGCATACGCTGCGCGCGTTGTCCGGCCTGTACGACCAGGCGGCCCGCGCGGCGACCTCTCTCTGATTCCGTTTACCCGTGCGCGGCCGCAGGCGCCGCGGCGACCCTTTGTTTGCAAGGACAGCTATGAAGTGGCAATTCTGGATTGACCGTGGGGGTACCTTTACCGACATCGTGGCGCGTCGCCCCGATGGCACGACCACCACGGCCAAGATGCTCTCGGAAAACCCCGAGCAGTACCGCGACGCAGCCGTGGCCGGCATCCGCAAGTTGCTGGGTATCGCGCCCGGCCAGCCCGTGCCCGCCGACCAGGTCGAGTGCGTGAAGATGGGCACCACGGTGGCCACCAACGCCTTGCTGGAACGCAAGGGCGAGCGCACCTTGCTAGTCACGACGAAGGGGTTCCGCGACGGTCTGCGCATTGCCTACCAGAACCGTCCGCGCCTGTTCGACCGAAATGTCGTCCTGCCCGAGATGCTCTACGAGTCCGTGGTGGAAGCGGATGAGCGCGTGGCCGCCGACGGCGAGGTGATCCGCGAACTGGATCAGGAAGCGCTGCGCACAGCCATGCAGGCCGCCTACGACAGCGGCATCCGCGCCGTGGCCATCGTCTTCATGCACGCCTGGCATGCGCCCGAGCACGAACGCATCGCGGCCCGCATCGCGCGTGAAGTGGGCTTCCCGCAGGTGTCGGCCTCGCACGAGGTCAGCCCGCTGATCAAGTTCGTGTCGCGCGGCGACACCACGGTGGTGGACGCGTATCTGTCGCCCATCCTGAAGCGCTATGTGGACCAGGTGGCCGGCGAACTGCCGGGCATCCGCCTCATGTTCATGCAATCGAGCGGCGGCCTGACGGACGCGCATCGCTTCCGCGGCAAGGACGCCATTCTGTCGGGTCCCGCCGGCGGCATCGTCGGCATGGTGCGCACCAGCGAGATCGCGGGCTTTCCCAAGGTCATCGGCTTCGACATGGGCGGCACTTCCACCGACGTGTCGCATTACGCCGGCGAATTCGAACGCGAATTCGAGACCCAGGTGGCCGGCGTGCGCATGCGCGCACCCATGATGAGCATCCACACCGTGGCGGCGGGCGGCGGCTCGATCCTGCATTTCGACGGCGCGCGTCTGCGCGTGGGTCCGGATTCAGCCGGCGCCAACCCGGGGCCCGCCTGCTACCGCCGCGGCGGCCCGCTGGCGGTGACGGACTGCAACGTCCTCCTGGGCAAGATCCAGCCCGACTTTTTCCCCAAGGTCTTCGGCCCCGAGGCCAATGAACCTCTGGACCGCGATGCGGTCGTGGCGCGCTTTACGGCCATGTCCGACGAAGTGCGCGCCGCCACTGGCCGCGAAATGAGTCCCGAACAGCTGGCCGAAGGCTTCCTGGAAATCGCCGTGGGCAACATGGCCGAGGCCATCAAGCGCATCTCGGTCCAACGCGGCCACGACGTGACCGAATACGCGCTGACCGTGTTCGGCGGCGCGGGCGGCCAGCATGCCTGCCTGGTCGCCGACGCGCTGGGCATGACCACGGTGTTCGCGCACCCGCTGGGCGGCGTGCTGTCGGCCTACGGCATGGGCCTGGCCGACCAGACCGACATGCGCCAGAAGACGGTCGAGAAGGTTCTCGATGCCGAACTGATGCTGGCATTGAAGGGCGAATTCGACGAGCTGGCCGGCCAGGCGGTCGGCGAACTGCGCCGCCAGCACGTGGCGGAAAGCGACATCAGCGTGCAGCGCCGCCTGCATCTGAAGTACCGCGGCACGGACACCTCGCTGGAAGTGGCGTACACGGACCTGGAACAGGCGCGCAAGGAATTCGAAGCGGCCTACCGCCTGCGCTATTCCTTCCTGATGCCCAACCGCGAACTGGTGGTGGAAACCATCTCGGTCGAAGCCACGGGCGGCGGCGAGCGCGTCGGCGACGCGTCCGCGGCGCGCGTGCGCGACGGCGCGCTGGCTCCCAGCCGCGTCGTCAGCATGTACAGCGGCGGCGCCTGGCGCGACACGCCCTTGTACGTGCGCGAGGACATGGCGGGCGGCGACGTGGTGGCGGGACCCGCCATCATTTCCGAACCCAACCAGACCACGGTGGTCGAGGCCGGCTGGCAGGCGGAACTCACGGCGCAGGACCACTTCGTGATCCGCCGCGTGGAAGCGCGTCCGGAGCGCCGCGCCATCGGCACGCAGGCCGATCCGGTCATGCTGGAGGTCTTCAACAACCTCTTCATGTCGATCGCAGAGCAGATGGGCTACCGCCTGCAGAACACGGCGTACTCGGTCAACATCAAGGAACGCCTGGACTTCTCTTGCGCGATCTTCGATGCGCAGGCCCGCCTGATCGCCAATGCCCCGCACATGCCGGTGCACCTTGGGTCCATGGGCGAGTCCGTGCGCACGGTCATGAACGCCAACGCCGGCAACATGCAGCCTGGCGACGCCTACGTGGTGAACGATCCGTACCACGGCGGCACGCACTTGCCCGACGTCACGGTCATCACCCCGGTGTTCGACCGCGATGGGCGGGAGATCCTGTTCTACGTCGGTTCGCGCGGCCACCATGCCGACATTGGCGGCACCACGCCGGGTTCCATGCCGCCGGATTCCAAGACGGTGGAAGACGAGGGCGTGCTCTTCACCAACTTCCAGCTGGTGAAGAACGGCGAGTTCCGCGAAGCCGCGGCGCGCGGCATCCTGGGCTCGGGCCGCTGGCCGGCGCGCAATCCGGACCAGAACATCGCCGACATGCACGCGCAGATCGCCGCCAATGAAAAGGGCGTGCAGGAGCTGCTGCGCATGTGCGACCACTTCGGCCTGGACGTGGTCCGGGCCTACATGGGGCACGTGCAGGACAACGCCGAGGAAGCGGTGCGCCGCGTGATCTCGGTGCTGAAGGACGGCAGCTACGAGTACCCGCTGGACAACGGCGCGGTGATCCGCGTGGCCGTTAAGGTGGACACCGAGGCGCGCAGCGCCGTGGTGGACTTCACCGGCACGTCCAACCAGCTGGACAACAACTTCAACGCTCCGGGCGCCATCGCCGTTGCGGCGGTGCTGTACGTGTTCCGCACCTTGGTCAATGACGATATTCCGCTGAACGACGGCTGCCTCGTGCCGCTGTCCATCATCCTGCCGGAAGGCTCGATGCTGCGTCCGAATCCGCCGGCCTCGGTGGTGGCGGGCAACGTGGAAACGTCCATGTGCATCGTCAACGCGTTGTATGGCGCGCTGGGCGTGCTGGCCGCAAGCCAGGGCACGATGAACAACTTCACGTTCGGCAACGCGCGTCATCAGTACTACGAGACCATCTCGGGCGGCACGGGCGCGGGTCCTGTGCGCATCGACGCGGCGGGTCCTCGCGATGAAGGTTTCGCCGGGACCTCGCTGGTGCAGGCGCACATGACCAACTCGCGGCTGACGGACCCCGAAGTGCTGGAGTTCCGTTTCCCGGTGCGTCTGGAATCCTACGAAATCCGCAAGGGCTCGGGCGGCGCCGGCCGCTACCCGGGCGGTGACGGCGGTGTGCGCCGCATCCGTTTCCTGGAGGACATGACCGCCGCCATCCTGTCGAACAACCGCCTGTATGCGCCGTTCGGCCTGGCGGGCGGGCAACCCGGCGCCATGGGGCGCAACTCGGTCGAACGCGCCGACGGTTCGGTCCAGGAACTGGGTCCGCAAGACAGCGCACAGCTGCGTCCGGGCGATATCTTCGTCGTCGAAACCCCGGGAGGCGGCGGGTACGGGGCGGTGTAATCCGTCTGCATCGAAAGACAACGGCCGCCTCAGTGATGACGCGGCCGTTGTGTCGATGGGCCAGGCGGCAATCTCACTCCGTATCTGACATCACATCCAGCACGATCTCCGCTTTCGCCTTCCGGTCATACACCCGCAAGGTCACTTCGCTTTCCCCAATTTCAAAGACCGCCGTCGCCAGCGTGTTCTCGTCATCGGGATCATCCGCCGAGGTCCGCAGGATAGGCAGTTCGCCTCCGGTGTCGTGCAGCGCGGCGAGCAGATCCGCGCTGGCGGTCGCGCTGGACCAGCCGTCCACGATGCCCTCGATGCGGTTCTGCCGCGCCCGCGACGAGTCGGTGACGATCTGCGCAATGCCGCCCATGTCGGCATGCACCATGTGATTGGCATGGCCGTAGCGCGTGCCAATCTCCAGGATGGAAACCTCGCCCGGCGCCACTTCCGCGCTGAGCAGGCGGGCGTCGCCGGCCGCGCCCAGGGTGTGGTGAAAGCCGCCGGAGTGCGGTAGGTCCCGCAACAGGCCGAGCGCCTCGTCCAGCGTCGTGCAATCCAGCACCGCGCGCGCCATCAGCATGCGCGGCACGCCGGGATGCCGCTGCCGGATGCGCAGGTTGTTGATGGTCTGCACCAGTCCGGCGCGGTTGGCGCCGAAGGTATGGCCGGGCAGCGAGCCCGGATAGTAGAAGCTGAGGTAGCCGGGCGCGTCTTCCAGCGCCACGTCGACCAGATGGCAGCGCCCGCGCAGATAGGGATCGCCGTCCTCGTTGTGTGCGATCCAGCGCGTGCCGTCGGCCGCTTTCAGCGCGACGGACGTGCAGCCGTCGGTGGTGCTGTGCAGCAGGTCGCCGCGGCAGTTCCACAGCAGCACGTCCTCGATCGGCATGTGCAGGCCCTCGGCCATGCCTTCCAGTTCTTCCCAGATTGCGGGCAGCGCAGCTTGCGCCTGTTGCGCCAGCTCGTCGAGGAAGGCGTGGCCGCGCCATGGCCGCAGCGCGTCCCAGGTGCGGCTTTGGTCCAGGTAGGTCGCCATCAGGGGCCGCGCCAGCTTGCCCAGCGCGAGGCCCGTCTGACGCCGGTTTCCGGCAATGCGTACATGTTTGTAGGCCATGGGAATCCTCCGGGTGTCATGCGGATTGTAAATTTTCCGGCCGCTGCCGGGTGGGGACGTATGCGTTAAGATCGGCGGTAAGCCGTGCCGGAGACCCCGGCGCAGCCCAGGAATCATGCCCCTACAACAACCCCGGGGTGCCGACTGGTCCCCAAGAGGAGAGTTTCATGATCAAACGCAAAGTCGCCGCCGCACTGGTCGGCCTGTCCGTGGCCATGTTCGGTGCCGTCTCAGGCGCGCATGCCCAAGGCAAGGAATTGGTGGTGGCCACCGATACCGCTTTCGTGCCGTTCGAGTTCAAGCAGGGTAATACCTACGTGGGCTTCGACGTGGATCTGTGGGCGGCCATCGCCAAGGAACTCAACCTCAAGTACAAGCTGCAGCCCATGGACTTCGCGGGCATCATCCCGGGCCTGCAAACCAAGAACATCGACGCGGCGCTGGCCGGCATCACGATCCGCGACGACCGCAAGAAGGTCATCGACTTCTCCGATCCCTACTACGAAAGCGGCCTGGCCATCCTGGTCGGCGAAAAGAACACGGACATCAAGGACGCCAAGTCCCTGGCCGGCAAGACCGTCGCGGTCAAGACCGGCACCGCCACCGTGGACTTCCTGAAGGCGCAGGTGCCGGATGCGAAGCTCAAGCTGTTCCCGAACATCGACAACGCCTATCTGGAACTGGCTACCGGCCGCGTCGACGCCGCGGTGCACGACACGCCCAATGTCCAGTACTACGCCAACACCGCCGGCAAGGGCCGCGTGAAGGTGGTCGGCTCGGTCAAGAGCGGCGACTTCTACGGCATCGCCTTCCCCAAGGGCAGCGATCTGGTGCCGCAGGTGAACAAGGCGCTGGCCACGCTGAAGGCCAACGGCCAGTACGACGCCATCTATACCAAGTGGTTCGGCAAGAAGCCCTGAGCATCCGGGTCCGCATTGCATTCCGGGACCGCCCGGCATCGGCCTGCGCCGGCTGATGCCGGCAGCTACGCCGCAGTCGGGCGTATGGTCCCGCGCCGCTCCCGCCGCGCTACGGCGCGGCGCCGCGCCATAGGGGGAATATCGTGGAGTTTGACTGGACTGTAATCAGGGACGCGCTACCCAATCTGCTCGAGGGTACGCTGATGACCATCAAGATCACGTTCTGGGGCTTGTTCGGCGGTTTTTTGCTGGGCGCGCTGTCCGGCGTGACAAGGGCTTACGGGCATCCCATCCTGTCGGCCATCGCACAGGTCTACGTCGCGGTCATCCGCGGCACGCCGATCGTGGTGCAGGTGATGTTCATCTACTTCGCCTTGCCTTTGCTGGCGAACATCCGGGTGGACGCGGAGTGGGCGGCCATCGTCACGCTCATCATCAATTCCGGGGCCTACATTTCCGAGATCGTGCGCGGCGCGCTGCTATCGGTGCACAAGGGCCTTAAGGAAGCCGGACAGGCCATGGGGCTGCCGTTCCACAAGATCCTCTTCCACATCATCGGGCCGGTGGCGTTCCGCCGCATGATTCCGCCGCTGGGCAACCAGTGCATCATCAGCCTGAAGGATTCTTCGCTCTTCATCGTGATCGGCGTGGCCGAACTGACCCGGCAGGGCCAGGAAATCATGGCCAGCAACTTTCGCGCCGTCGAGATCTGGTCGGCGGTGGCGATCGTCTACCTGATCCTGACCGGCCTGATGGCGTTGGGCCTGCATCTGATTGAAAGAAGGATGCGCATACTATGAGCATGGTTGAATTCCACAACGTCACCAAGACTTTCGGCGAGTCCGTGGTGCTCAACGGGATCTCGCTGAACATCGACGCGGGCGAGGTCGTGGTGGTGGTTGGGCCCTCGGGTTCGGGCAAGTCCACCTTCCTGCGTTGCATCAACGTGCTTGAAACCATCAACGATGGCGATCTGCTGGTCGATGGCCTGAGCGTGAACGGCGGGGCCGCGCAAGTGCGCGAAATCCGGCGCGAGGCGGGCATGGTGTTCCAGCAGTTCAATCTGTTCCCGCAGATGACGGCGCTGGAAAACGTCATGTTCGGCCCGATCCATACCCGTGGGCAAAGCCGCGCCGAGGCGCGTGAGTTGGCCGAAAGCCTGCTGGCCAAGGTCGGCCTGGCCGAGCGCATGGACCACTATCCGTCCGAGCTTTCAGGCGGCCAGCAGCAGCGCGTGGCGATTGCGCGGGCGCTGGCCATCAAGCCCAAGCTGATGCTGTTCGACGAGCCCACGTCGGCGCTGGATCCGGAGCTGCGCCACGAGGTGCTCAAAGTCATGCGCGACCTGGCCGAGGAGGGCATGACCATGGTCGTGGTCACGCATGAGATGGAGTTCGCGCGCAAGGTGGGCAGCCGCCTGATCTTCATCGACGCGGGCAAGATCGCGCATGACGGGCCGCCTGGCGAATTGCTGAGCAATCCGCCCAGTCAGCGGCTCAAGGATTTTCTGCAGCACGTGACCTGAGCAGAGCAGTGCAGGGCTGGCGATTCAGCCCTGCACTGAAGAACTGCTCAACCCTTCACGCGCACGATCTTCTGCACTTGCGGCACGTGCCGGATGGCGCGGATCACCTGCGCCAGGTGCTTGCGGCTGTCGACCTGGATCGTCAGATGCAGCGACACCGTGGCGACCGCGTCGTCGTGCATGGTGACGTGCACGATGTTGGCGTCGGCCGCCGTGACTTCCGCCGCCAGCCGGCCCAGCACGCCGCGTTCGTTGCGCGTGACGATGTCCAGGCGCGTGGCCAGGTGCTTGGCGGTGTTGTTGGGGTCCCAGGCGACGTTGATCCAGCGTTCTGGTTCGCGCAGGCGCTGGCGCATGGCCACCGGGCAATCGGCGGTGTGCACCACCAGTCCGTGTCCCATGCGCATGCCGGCGATGATAGGGTCGCCCGGCAGCGGGCCGCAGCAAGGCGCCAATTGCACCGCCTGGCCCTCATTGCCCTGGATCAGGATGGGGGCGCTGCGCGCCGAGGTCAGCTCGTCCACGGCAGCGGCCGTGGTTGCGACCAACTGGTGTTCGGGCGCGAAGCGGCGCGCCACCACGGCGGCCAGGCGCTTGCCCAGGCCGATGTCGGCCAGGATTTCCTCGCGCGAGCTGGCGCCGGTGCTGCGCGCCAGCTTCTGCCAGGCCGGGTCGTCGGTGGCGGGCAGGGGCATGTGCAGCTCTTGCAGCGCCTGGCCCAGCAGGCGTTCGCCGAAGGCCACCGATTCTTCGTACTTGACTGTGCGCAGGTAGTGGCGGATTTCAGAGCGCGCGCGGCCGGTGCGCACGTAGTTCAGCCATTGCGCGTTCGGACGGGAGGCGGGGGATGTGACGATTTCCACCGTGTCGCCGCTGTTGAGTTCGGTGCGCAACGGCACGAACTCGCCGTTGACCTTGGCGGCCACCGCCTGGTTGCCGATGTCGGTGTGGATCGCGTAGGCGAAGTCCACCGGCGTCGCGCCGCGGGGCAGCGAAATGATCTTGCCGCGCGGCGTGAACACGTAGACCGCGTCGGGGAACAGATCGACCTTGACGTGCTCCAGGAATTCGCCGGAATCGCCGGTCTGGCTCTGGATGTCCAGCAGCGATTGCAGCCACTGGTGGGTGCGCTTCTGCAGGTCGTTGAGGGTCAGGTCCGCGCCCTTGTAGAGCCAGTGCGAGGCCACGCCTTCTTCCGCAACGTGATGCATGTCGCGGGTGCGGAACTGGAACTCTACCGGTGTGCCGTAGGGGCCGACGAGGGTCGTGTGCAGGGACTGGTAGCCGTTCACCTTGGGGATGGCGATGTAGTCCTTGAACTTGCCGGGCACGGGCCGGTAGAGCTGATGCAGCGTGCCCAGCGCCAGGTAGCACTCGGGCAGGGTGTGCACGATGACGCGGAAACCGTAGATGTCCAGGACGTCGGAGAACGACTTCTTCTGGTCGACCATCTTGCGGTAGATGCCGTAGAGCGTCTTCTCGCGGCCGGTGACCTCGGCTTCGATGCCGGCGGCGGGCAGCGAAGCCCGCACCGAATCGGCGATCTTGGTGATGACCTCGCGGCGGTTGCCGCGCGCGGCCAGCACGGCCTTGTACAGCACCTGATAGCGGTTCGGGTACATGGCCGCAAAGCACAGGTCCTGCAGTTCGCGGAACAGCAGGTTCAGGCCCAGGCGATGCGCGATAGGCGCGTAGATGTCCAGTGTTTCGCGCGCGATGCGGCGGCGCTTTTCCGGATTGACCGCGTCCAGCGTGCGCATATTGTGCAGGCGGTCGGCCAGCTTGATGAGGATGACGCGCACGTCGCGCGCCATCGCCAGCAGCATCTTGCGGAAGCTCTCGGCCTGTTGTTCGGCCTTGGTGGCGAAGTCCAGGCGGTCCAGCTTGGACAGGCCGTCGACCAGTTCTGCGACTTCAGGGCCGAATTTCTCGGCCAGCTCGTGCTTGGCGATGCCCTGGTCTTCCATCACGTCGTGCAGCAGGGCGGCGGACAACGCGTTGACGTCGAGCTTCCAGCCTGCGCAGATTTCGGTGACGGCGATGGGGTGAGAGATGTAGGGCGAACCGCTGGCGCGGAACTGGCCCAGATGCGCCTGGTCCGCGAAGCGATAGGCTTCGCGCACGCGCTCTACGTCTTTCTTGTCGAGATAGCTGCCGATGATTTCGGTCAGCGGCGCCAGCGAAGCGACCGGCGAGGCGGTCGCGTCCGCCGCTTCTTGCGCGGCGACGGACGGTGGCGTGGGGGGAGTCTTGTCTTTCTTGCCGGTGCGGCGCCCGAGACGGGAGCCGGCACGCAGTGCGGCAAGCAGACCTGATGAAGCGTACTTCAGCCCGGGAAAAGCCATGCTTGCCGCCCCCGGAGATTATCAGGTGGGTACTTTACGCAGCATTTCCACGCCGGTGAGGCCGCCCGCGATTTCGCGCAGGGCAGTGACCGTGGGCTTGTCTTTGCTGTCCAGGCGCGGGGCATGGCCTTGCGCCAACTCGCGGGCGCGGTAGGTCGCGGCCAGCGTGAGCTTGAAACGATTGGGGATTTGATTCAGACAGTCTTCGACGGTAATGCGAGCCATTAGGACACCTGGTGCTGATGGAGGATAGGGAGAATGCGTTCGGCTCAGTGCTCGGCCGGGATGCCCAGCTGCGAGAACAACTGGCTGTGGCGGGCGGCCTGAGACGAAAAGCGCAGCCGTGCGGCGCTGACTATTTGAGTCAATTCCGACAAGGCCACGCTAAATTCTTGATTAATAATAACATATTCGCATTCAGGCGCGTGGGCGATTTCGCCGCCCGCGGCCATCAGGCGGCGCGCGATCACCTGGGGCGCGTCCTGGCCGCGCGCCTTGAGCCGGCTTTCGAGTTCATCGATGGACGGCGGCAGCACGAACACGCCGATCGCGCCGGGGAAGCGCTGCTTCACCTGGCGCGCGCCTTGCCAGTCGATCTCCAGCAGCACGTCGCGGCCGGCGCGCGTGGCTTCGTCGATGCGGTCTCGCGGCGTGCCGTAAAAGTTGCCATGCACTTCCGCCCATTCCAGCAGGTTGTTGCCCTCGCGCAGGAGCTTGAATTCCTCCGTGGACACGAAGCGGTATTCGCGGCCGTCTTCCTCGCCGGGGCGGGGCGCGCGGGTGGTGCAGGAAATGGAGAGCAGGATGGAGGGGTCTTGCTGGAGCAAGGCCTTGACCAGGCTGGACTTGCCGGCGCCGCTGGGCGCGACGACCATGAAGACGTTTCCGGGATTGGCGGACATGAATGTGGCAGGCGTGTGATGCTAAGACACGAAGAATAACAAATCACGCGGCGGGGCAGGGGGGAACCCGCAAGCCGGCCGCGTGATCTGCGCCTGCCGGACTCAGCCGCCCGCCTTGGCGGCGGCCTGGGTCAGCTTGCCACCGGCTGGCGGCGAGTCGCTGCCCAGCAAATGGCCGTTGACCTCGATACCGTAAAGCGAGTCGTCGGAGTCGTGGTACTTGGCCCGGGTTGCGGCGACAGACTCTGTATAGCGCGGATCCTGCGGACGCTCGTGCGCATTCATGAAGTAGGCGACGTCCCAGGCTTCCTGGTCGCTCAGCATGCCGGCCTGTCCGAGCGGCATGTTGGCCTTGATGAAGCCGGCGGCATTGCCGATCTGGTGCATGCCCGCGCCCCAGTTGAAGGAGTCCGCGCCCCACAGGGCGGGGAACACCCAATGCTTGCCGTTCTTCTGGCCTTGGCCCTCGGCCCCGTGGCAGACCGCGCAGTATTGCGCATAGACCTCGCTGCCGCGCAGGTAGTCGGCCTTCTTGGCTGGCGCGGGCAGCTTGCGGTAGCCCTGGCCCTCCAGCACCACGCCGGTGGGCGCCTTGCTGGCCAGCCAGAACATATAGGTCTGCAGCGCGGTCAGGGTGGGATCGTCCGCGGCGGGCGCCTTGCCATTCATGCTGAAGCGGAAACACCCTTGCAGGCGTTCGGCCAGGGTGTTGACGTGGCCGTTCTTGGCGCGATAGGCGGGGTAGAGCACGTAGGCAGCCCACATAGGCGCTGAGTCCGGCCGGCGGCCGGCGTCCAGGTGGCAGCTGACGCAGTTCAGGTTGTTGCCGACAAACTTGGCGGCGTTCTGCGGGGTGTGCAGGAAGATCTGTTCGCCTTCGCGCACGGCTTTGCCGAAATCGTTGTCGGGGATGGACGCGGCCGACGGCGGCGTGAAGGACGGGCGGGGTTCGGCCGCAAACGTGGCGGCGGACGCGAACAGACAGGCGGCGGACAGCAGGCGCAGGCTGGTGGCGGTCATTGCTGGGCTCCCGCGGCGGTGTTGGCTTGCGCGGCAAGCTGGTCGGCGGCCTTGGGCAGGCCTGCATAGTAGGCGGAGACGGCGTCGATCTCGGCGCTGGACAGGCGCGTGGCCACGGCCGGCATCAGGCCCAGCGGACCCGGAGGGCGCTGGCCTTGCTGCCAGGCGCGCAGTTGGCCCGCGATGTAGGCAGCGGGCTGGCCCGCCAAGGCGGGGAAATTCGCGCCGACGCCGATGCCGCCCGGCCCGTGGCACTGGTTGCAGGCGGGCACGTTCTTGTCCCAGGCGCCGCGGGTGGCCAGCCAGGCGCCGGTGTCGGCCGGCTTGGCCGGATGCATGGCGGTGGCGGCCAGTTTGTCGATGTCCAGCGCGGAAGGCAGCGAGGCGTAGTACTGCGCCACAGCCTTGCGCTGCGCCGGGTCCAGCGCCTTGGCGGTGGCGGCCATGACCGGGCTGACGCGCGAGCCATTGGCCATGGCTTCGAGCTGTTCGTCCAGGTACGCACTGCCCATGCCGGCCAGTTGCGGAAAGCCCGCGGCGGGATTGCCCTCGCCACGGGCGCCGTGGCAGGTGATACAGGCGGGCGCGCCGTTGGCGCCCTGGGTGCTGATCTGCTTGCCGTCGGGCGCGCTTTGCGCACCGGCCGAGGCGGCGTACAACGCGCTCAGGACCAGTGCGGCGGGTAGGGACCGTGGGGTCATAGAACCTGCTCCGTGGGTGTTATTGGATTTTTGGTAATAAGCTAATTTCCAGGAATTATATAAAGACTTGTGACGGATCAACACGGGATTGTCGACCCTGTGGCATGCGTTGCGCGGATTTTTTCTGCGCGGAATAGCTGAGCGGGTGCCGATCCGCCGGTCGCGATCGCTTCAGGAAAAAACGGGTCTTCCGGCGCATTTGGCAGCTTGTCCATGCCGGGTAATTTTTGCTTGCGTGTGACGCGTTCGAATGTGTCACGGCTGGAACCTTCGCTTGCAGCATGGCCAGAATGATTGGGGTAGCATTCCGCCGATCGATAACAAGGAGAATCCGATGCAAGCGAACGAGATCGAACACCCGCGCGTGGCGCTGGTCACCGGCGCCGGTACCGGCATAGGCCGCGCGGTGGCGCTGGAATTCCTGGCGCAAGGCTATCGGGTCGTGTTGGCCGGCCGTCGCCGCGAACCGCTGGAAGCCACCCGCACCGCGGCGGGCGAGGACGGCGTGAGGGCGCTGGTGGTGCCCACGGATGTATCCGACGAGCAGGCCGTGCGCGAACTATTCGATGCGGCGCAGCGCGAATATGGCCGGCTGGACGTGCTGTTCAACAATGCCGGCCGCGGCGCGCCCGCGATGCCGATCGAGGAGTTGCCCGTATCGCTGTGGCGCGAGGTGGTGGACACCAACCTGACCGGCATGTTCCTGTGCGCGCAAGCCGCCATTCGCGTGATGAAGGCGCAGAATCCGCGTGGCGGGCGCATCATCAACAACGGTTCGATCTCGGCGCATGCGCCGCGTCCGTTCTCCATCGCCTACACCGCCACCAAGCACGCGGTGACCGGGCTGACCAAGTCCATTTCGCTGGATTGCCGGCCCTACAACATCGCTTGCGGCCAGATCGACATCGGCAATGCCGCCACCGACATGACCGAACGCATGGCCGCAGGCATCCTGCAGGCGGACGGCAGCACCAAGGTGGAGCCGCGCATGGACGTGGCTCACGTGGCGCAGGCGGTGGCCGCCATGGCGCGCCTGCCGCTGGAGGCCAACGTGCAGTTCATGACCATCATGGCGACCAACATGCCCTTCGTGGGCCGGGGCTGAAACGCGGCAAGCCTGCGGCGGCGCGTCCTTGCTGGACTGGCCGCGGCAGGCTGTGGTGCCTCCCCCAGGGGCGTCGGCAGCGACGCCCCGATTTTTTCCGTCAGCGGGCGGAAGCCTGGGCCAGCATCTGGCCCGGTTGCATATCCAGATAGCGCCGGGCGCCGACGTAGCGCTTGGTCCAGTACGAATTCTTCATTTCGTCCACACGCACCTTGGTGCCGCGGCGCGGAGCGTGGACAAACTTGTTCTGGCCGATGTAGATGCCGACGTGCGAGGTCACGCCGCGGCCGCGCGTGGCGAAGAACACCAGGTCGCCGGGGCGCAGATCCTGCTTGTTGGCGACGGATTCGCCAGCGGTGCGTTGAGCGCGCGCCGTGCGAGGCAGCTCCAGGCCGGCGATTTCACGGAAGACGTGCAGGACCAGTCCGCTGCAATCGAAACCGTCGGCATCGTCGCCGCCCCAGCTATAGGGGGTGCCGATGGCATCCAGGCCGGCTTGCACGACACGGTCGCGCAGGGTGGGGACGGTGGGTTCCTGGGCCAGGCGCAGGCCGGTAAGCGAGGGGCGGGCCTGCTCGGAGCGGACGGACGCCTGAGCGGCGTCGGGAATCCAGGAAAGGGTCAGGGCGATGATGGGCGCTGACAGGAATACGGGAATGCGTAGTTGGGCAATTCGGGCTTTTCGCGTGGGCGGCGTCATTACGTCACTTCAAGAATCGGAGTGGGCGGCATGGCTTTGCCTGGACAGGCAAGCCGGCGGAAAGGGGGGCAACACCGGGACGTAAAACCCCGGACTGCCATGTGATTGTAATGGAATAATGTTTCATTACATTTGTAGTGCAATGCAGCATTCTTGTCGGTGGAAGTTACGGCACGCGCAGCTTCCCGGGCCGTCGAATATGACACTTCATCTTGCGCGGGCTCGGGCATAATCGTCGCAATCGGCCCTGCGGCCCGGCAAGCCGGCAGCGGCCGCGGTTACAGATAAGATGAGAAGCGGAGTAAAGCTCGATGATGAACGCAGTGCACCCTTTGTCTTCCATGAGCCGGCCAGAAGCCTTGCCCTTCGAGCCGTTCCAGGATGCGGTGGCGGCAGTGGAGCGCCTGATCGAAATCTATGCGCGCAATACCGCATTCCTGCGCGCCGCCTTCCGTGAAGTGCTGAAAGGCTCGACCAACGGCCGCGAGCGCGCCCGAGCCTACTACCCGGCCATCCGCATCGTGGTGGAAACCTACGATCCGATCGATACCCGGCTGTCCTACGGCCACGTCGCCGAACCGGGCATTTACCAAACCACCATCACCCAGCCCGCGCTGTTTCGCGACTACCTGATCGAGCAGGTCAGCCAGCTGCTGCAGAACCACCGCGTGGCGGTCGAAGTCGGCGAGTCCGATTCGCCCATTCCGCTGCATTTCGCCTTCCCCGAGGGCGCCTACGTCGAGGGCGAGCACCTGGAGGCGCTCAAGCGGCCCCTGCGTGACCTGTTCGACGTGCCCGACCTGGCGGTGACGGACGATGCCATCGTCAACGGTTCCTGGCGCGGCAAGGAGGGCGAGCCCAAGCCGCTGGCGCCTTTTACGGCCCAGCGCGTGGACTATTCGCTGCACCGCTTGCAGCACTACACCTCGACCGCGCCCGCGCATTTCCAGAATTTCGTGCTGTTCACCAACTACCAGTTCTACGTGGACGAGTTCTGCGCCCGCGCCCGCGCGCTCATGGCCAGCGGCAACGAAGACTACGAAATGCTGGTGGAGCCGGGCAACCGCATCACGCGCCGGGGCGAAAGCGGCCCGGGCGACGAGGACCAGGCGGTCCGCCTGCCGCAGATGCCGGCCTACCACCTGGTGCGCGGCGACCATTCGGGCATCACGCTGGTGAACATCGGCGTGGGACCGTCCAACGCCAAGACCATTACCGACCACATCGCCGTACTGCGCCCGCACGCCTGGCTGATGCTGGGCCACTGCGCCGGCCTGCGCGATTCGCAGCGCCTGGGCGACTACGTCTTGGCTCATGGCTATGTGCGCGAGGATCACGTGCTGGACGCCGACCTGCCGACCTGGGTGCCGGTGCCGGCGTTGGCCGAGGTGCAGGTGGCGCTGGAGCAGGCGGTCGAAGAAGTGGCCGGGCTGTCGGGCTGGGATCTGAAGCGCATCATGCGCACGGGCACGGTCGCCACCATCGACAACCGCAATTGGGAACTGCGCGATCATCTGGAACTGGTGGAGCGTTTTGCGCAGTCCCGCGCGATTGCGCTGGACATGGAATCCGCCACCATCGCGGCCAACGGCTTCCGCTTCCGCGTGCCGTACGGCACCTTGCTATGCGTGTCGGACAAGCCTTTGCATGGCGAACTGAAGCTGCCCGGCATGGCCAGCGCCTTCTACCGCCGCCAGGTGAATCAACATCTGGAAATCGGCATCCGCGCCCTGGAGCGGCTGCGCGACATGCCGCCGGAACGCCTGCATTCGCGCAAGCTGCGCACCTTCATGGAAACGGCGTTTCAATAGGTTCGTCGATCCGTCCCCGAGGCCGTCCGATTTCACCGGATGGGGCCTCTTGCGCTATTCTCGCCGGTTGCTTGGAAATTCCCAGGCACCTGGCGTTGCGCACAGGTGCCTTCATGACCTGAAGGAAATGCATTTTGGCACCATCGGAACACGATGAACGTCGCTCAGGCGGCACGCGCGAGGCGAAGGCGAACCCGCCTTCCGAACTGCGCCGCACGCTGTCCGCGCGCCACCTGACCATGATTGCGGTGGGCGGGTCCATCGGCACCGGCCTGTTCGTGGCTTCCGGCGCGACCATCGCCAAGGCCGGCCCCGGCGGGGCGCTGCTGGGCTACGTGCTGATCGGCATCATGGTCTATTTCCTGATGACCAGCCTGGGCGAACTGGCCGCCGCGATGCCGGTTTCCGGTTCCTTTTCCACTTACGGCGCGCGCTATGTCGAGGACGGCTTCGGCTTCGCCCTGGGCTGGAACTATTGGTACAACTGGGCGGTGACCGTGGCGGTGGACCTGGTGGCGGCGCAACTGGTCATGGCCTACTGGTTTCCCGACGTGCCGGGTTTCTATTGGAGCGCCTTGTTCCTGGCGATCACCTTCGGCCTGAACGCCATGTCGGCGCGCGGCTTCGGCGAGGCAGAGTTCTGGTTCGCGCTGATCAAGGTGATCGCGGTGCTGGCGTTCGTGGCCATGGGCGTGATGATGCTGCTGGGCATCATCCGGGGCGGAGAAACGGGCGGCCTGGCCAACTGGACCGTGGGCGATGCGCCGTTCTCAGGCGGCTTCGCGGCGCTGATCGGCGTGGCCATGGTGGTGGGCTTTTCATTCCAGGGTACCGAGCTCATCGGCATCGCCGCCGGCGAATCCAAGGACCCGGCGCGCAACCTGCCGCGCGCGGTGCGCCAGGTCTTCTGGCGCATCCTGCTGTTCTACGTGGCGGCCATCCTGGTCATCGGCCTCTTGATTCCCTATACCGACCCGCACCTGCTGCGCAACGAGGTCGAGGACATCAGCGTCAGTCCCTTCGCGCTGATCTTCGAGCGGGCCGGCCTCCTGGGGGCGGCTTCGGTCATGAACGCGGTGGTGCTGACGTCGGTATTGTCGGCGGGCAATTCCGGCATGTACGCGGCTACACGCATGCTTTACAGCCTGGCCCGCGAAGGCAAGGCGCCGCGCATCTTCGGCCGCATCTCGCGCAGCGGCGTGCCGCTGTGGGCGCTGCTGGCGACGACGGTCGTGGCGGCGCTGTGTTTTTTCACCTTCATTTTCAGCCCCAACGCCGTCTACATCTGGCTGCTGAACACCTCCGGGATGACGGGCTTCATCGCCTGGCTGGGCATCGCCATCAGCCACTACCGGTTCCGCCGCGGCTACGTGAAGCAGGGCCATAACCTGGCCGATCTGCCGTATGTGTCGCCGTTCTTCCCGTTCGGGCCGATCTTCGCTTTCGTGCTCTGCCTGATCATCACCCTGGGGCAGAACTACCAGGCGTTCCTGCAGGACAAGATCGATTGGGGCGGCGTGGTCGCGACCTACATCGGGATTCCGCTGTTCCTGCTGATCTGGGCCGGCTACCGGCTGGCGCGCGGCTCGCGCTTCGTGAACTACCGGGACATGCATTTCCCGGATGCGCGGGCGCGTAGTGCTTATCTGGATTCAGCGCTGCGGGGGGAGCCTGCGGCGGGCGAGGCGAGGCGAGGGCTGGTCAAGCCAACGCTTCGATGACGGCCTCAGGGTTCCGTTCGATGACGTTAAGTAGTACCAGGGCAGGGCCGCGTGGTGAGCGATCACCGCGTTCCCAATGTCGCAGCGTGGCAGTCGAAAAGCCGAATCGGGCTGCGAATTGTTCCTGGGTCATTCCGACTTTGGCGCGTACGGCTTTGACGTCAACCTCGCGGGGGCGATGCAGGCGAACGCCGCGTGTATCTCCCTGCGCGTGGGCAATCGCTTCTTGCAAGCCTTGCTTGATGCCGTCGAATGCAGTGCTCATGATCTTGTTTGTCCTTTCCAGATATTCACCAGCAAAGTCACCATGCCGGCTAGCTCGTTGCGTTGGGCCTTAGTCAGATTGGCTTTATCGTTTTTCGCAAAAAGCGTCAGCAAATATAGCGGCATAAGATCATCGTGGTAGTAATAGATGACGCGCGCGCCGCCGCTCTTGCCTTGCCCGCTACGACGCCAGCGCAATTTGCGGACTCCACCGGTGCCCTCCATGATGTCTCCCGCCTTCGGATGCCCGGCCAGGTAGTCAACCAGGTCTTGACGCTCGTTTGGCAGCAATAGTCTGTCGGCAAGACGAATGTAATAGGGCAGTTCCGCAATGCCATGCATGGTTTGTCGCAAAGTTAATTCTAATCCATTGGATTAGTTCGGCAAGGTCAGACTTCCGGCATCGAGGCCAGGACGCAAGCACGTATATCAACAGCTACAGGCCAATGCGGGGCGGGCGAGCCCTTAAAACCAGACGAAAAGCAGCCCTTACGTACTGGATCATCCATCCAGCAGGTAAGGGCTGCTTTTTTTACGCCAGGATCCGGCGCCCATTCAGAGGCGCCATCGCGTATCCCGCTATTCGATGTTCTGCGCCTGTTCCCGCATCTGCTCGATCAGCAGCTTCAGGTCCATGGCGGCGCGGGTGACTTCCATGCTGCCGGCCTTGGAGCCCAGGGTGTTGGCTTCGCGGTTCATTTCCTGGAACAGGAAGTCCAGGCGCTTGCCCGCGCTGCCGGCGTTCTTTTTGCCGGAGGCGGGTTTGCCGCCGCCGTCGCCCAGCAGGTGGCGCAGTTCTTCCAGGTGCGAGCGCAGGCGGGAGAGTTCTTCGGCCACGTCGATGCGCAGGGCGAACAGGTTGGCTTCCTGGGACAGGCGTTCGGACAGTTCCGCGCCGGAAATGTGGGTGAAGCCGCCGGGGAAGGCGGATTCCACGCTTTCGCGCAGCTTGGAAGCCAGCTTGTCGCGGTGGTCCGCCAGCAGTTGGGGCAGGTGCGCCTGCACCAGCTCGACGATGCGCGCGACGCCGTCGGCGCATTCGCGCATCATGCCGGCCAGGCGTTCGCCTTCGCGCGCGCGGCCTTCCTGCAGCTGGGTCAGAGCCTGCTGGGCGGCCTGCATGCAGGCGGCGCCCCAGACTTGCGGGTCGAGCGCGTCGTTGGCGCGCTGGCCGGGCCAATTGAACAGTTCCACCAGGCGCGGGGCGGCGATGTCGGGGAGGATGCGGCGCGCGGCCTGCAGCTGTTCGGCCAGGCTTTCGAGCCAGGCCGGTTCCAGCTTGGACAGGTCGGTGCTGGCGTTGCGCGTGTAGGAAACGCGGATTTCGACCTTGCCGCGCGCCAGATTGGCGGTCAGCAATTCGCGCAGCGGCGTTTCCACGTGGCGCAATTCGTCGGGCAGGCGGAAGTAGAGGTCAAGGAAGCGGCTGTTGACGCTGCGGAATTCGAGCGCAAGCGTGCCTTGCTCGAGATCTGCGCGGGCGTTGCCGAAGGCGGTCATGCTGCGAATCATGATGTGCGTGTCCTGGTAATGCTTTTTATTGGGAACCGGCGGGTGTGCGCGCCAGCCGGTTTTTCGGCGCGGACCCTTTCATTTGTACCGGTTATATCGCGGCAGGATACTCCAAGCGGCGTTTTCCTGCGGCGCCACCCCGTACAATGCGGCGGATCTAAGCCACGTCTGGAGTTTGCCTGTGACCACTACCCCCGCCATCGCCCGTCCTTCGGGCCGCGCCGTCGACGAACTGCGGCCGTTCAGCCTGGAGCGCGGGTTCACGCGCTACGCCGAAGGTTCGGTGCTGGTGAAGGCCGGCAACACCCATGTGCTGTGCACGGCCAGCGTACTTGAGAAGGTACCGCCTTTTCTGAAGGGCAAGGGGGAAGGCTGGGTAACGGCTGAATACGGCATGTTGCCGCGCGCCACCCATACGCGCGGCGACCGCGAGGCCGCGCGCGGCAAGCAGAGCGGCCGCACCCAGGAAATCCAGCGCCTGATCGGCCGCAGCCTGCGGGCCGTGTTCGACATGAAGGCGCTGGGCGAACGCACGCTGCACCTGGACTGCGACGTGCTGCAGGCCGACGGTGGCACGCGCTGCGCCAGCATTACCGGCGCCTGGGTGGCCGCGGCCGACGCCGTCGCGTTGCTGATGCAGCGCGGCGACCTCGCCGCGAACCCGATCCGCGATGCGGTGGCAGCGGTGTCGGTCGGCTTGGTACAAGGTCGCGCGGTGCTGGACCTGGATTACGAGGAAGACTCGGCCTGCGACGCCGACGTAAACGTGATCATGACCGGCAGCGGCGCATTCGTGGAAGTGCAGGGCACGGGCGAGGGCGCCACCTTCACCCGCGCGGAACTGGACACGATGCTGGTGTTGGCCGAAAGCGGCATCGCCGGCCTGGTGCGGGCGCAGCGCGCGGCGCTGGCCTGATCGGCGCCAAAAGAAACGGGTTGGACGCGCACCCCGCGGCCAACCCGTAGATTCGTCTGCAGGCTTTACTTCGACGCCAGCAGCATTCCCATTTTTTCCGCCTTTTCCAGATTCCAGATCGCGGCGATCAGCCCGCGCAGCTCTTGCTCGGTAGCGGCGTCCGCGTAGCGGCCCAGGCTTAGCATCTTGTCCTCGATTTCCGCCCGGCTCAGGGTATTACCCGGATCGCCCTTGGGTTCATCCACGCGGCCATGCAGCTTGCGGCCGTCGCGGGTGTAGACCGTGACCTTGCCGATCCAGCGCTGAGGGTAGGCGCCGTCGACCTCCGGGTCGAGTTCCATTTCGACCTTGCCGCGGAACGTGGCGACGCCCGGATCGTCCAGGCCGGCATCGAATTCCGCCAGGCCTGCGCGGCCCTGGCGGGCGATCAGGGCCAGGACAGTGCCCATCGAGAACTTGGACTGGTGCACGGTCTGCGGATTGACTACCGGCCCCAGCACGTCGATGGCGCCCTGGTGCACGTGGGCCACGACGCGCTCGATGTCGGCTTCGGTCAGCTTGTTGTCGCGCAGCGCTTGCTGTAGCGCGTCGGCAGCGGGGTGGGTGTGGCGGCAGGAAGCGTGGAACTTGAACGAGGTCTCGGCCAGCGCCCAGCGTTCGCCCAAGCGGTCGCACAGGCGGCTCGGGTCGGCGTCGGTGGACATGCCGGCCGCCATGCCCTGCGGACCTTCCAGGATGTGGCGCGCGCCGGTGAAACCTTCGCGCGCCAGATAGGCGGCGGTGATGCCGTCGGCCGCGGCCTTGGCGGTGTGCAGTTGCTTGGAGTCGGCGGCGTCGCGCAGGAACTCCCAGAGGCCCGCAGCCTGCGTGCCGGCCGAGCCCAGCGCGTGCAGCATTTCCTCGGGGGACAGGTTCAGCAGCCGGCCGGCGGTGACGGCGGCGGCCAGCGTGCCTGCGGTGCCGGTGGTGTGGAAGATCTTGTAGTGCGAACGGCCCAGGAATTCGCCGACGCGGATTCCCACTTCGTAGCCCGCAACAGAGGCGACCAGCAGGTCGCGGCCCGAGCGCCCCAGCGCTTGCGCCACGGCCAGCGCAGGCGGGAACACCACGGCGGCGGGGTGGAACACGGAACCGTTGTGCACGTCGTCCTGCTCGACCACGTGGGCGGCCGCCGCGTTGACCATGGCGGCGAACAACGGCGTGGTGCGGCGGCGGGTGATCAGGACTTCGCTGGGGCCGTCGGCCGGACCCATGGCGGCGGCGTAGCGGTCGATGGCCTGCACCGCGCGCGCCGAAGCGCCCGCCAGAATGGACGCCAGGCAGTCCAGCAACAGGTCCTCGGCGCGGCGCAGCACCGGCGCCGGGATGTCTTCATAGCGCAGGTTGGCGGCGAAGGCCGCGAGTTCGGCGCTCAGGTGCGGGATATCTTTGGCAGCGGTCATTGATGTCGGGGTCCGGTCAGAAGGAGCGGGGCAGGCCCAGGATGTGTTCGGCCACGTAGGACAGGATCAGGTTGGTCGAGATCGGCGCGACCTGATACAGGCGGGTTTCGCGGAACTTGCGCTCCACATCGTATTCCGTGGCGAAGCCGAAGCCGCCGTGGAATTGCAGGCAGGCATTGGCGGCTTCCCAGGACGCGTCGGCAGCCAGCAGCTTGGCCATGTTGGCTTGAGCGCCGCAGGGCTCGTGGGCGTCGAACAGGCGGCAGGCCTCGTAGCGCATCAGGCTGGCCGCTTCAACGTTGATGTGGGCGCGGGCGATGGGGAATTGCACGCCCTGGTTCTGGCCGATGGGGCGGCCGAACACCATGCGCTCCTTGGCGTAGGCGGTGACCTTGTCCACGAACCAGTAGCCGTCGCCAATGCATTCGGCGGCGATCAGGGTGCGTTCGGCGTTCAGGCCGTCCAGGATGTACTTGAAGCCCTTTCCTTCCTCGCCGATCAGGTTCTCCTCGGGGATTTCGAGGTTGTCGAAGAACAGCTCGTTGGTCTCGTGGTTGACCATGTTGGGGATCGGGCGGATCGACATGCCGTGCTTGACGGCGTGATGCAGGTCCACCAGGAAGATGGACATGCCTTCGGACTTGCGCGTGACCTGGTCCAGCGGCGTGGTGCGCGCCAGCAGGATCATCAGGTCGGAGTGCTGCACGCGCGAGATCCAGACCTTCTGGCCGTTGATGACGTAGCGGTCGCCGCGCTTGACCGCGGTGGTCTTGATCTTGGTCGTGTCGGTGCCGGTGGTGGGTTCGGTGACGCCCATGGACTGCAGGCGCAGTTCGCCGGCGGCGATGCGCGGCAGGTACTCGCGCTTCTGGGCTTCGGAGCCGTGGCGCAGCAGCGTGCCCATGTTGTACATCTGGCCGTGGCAGGCGCCGGAATTGCCGCCGCTGCGGTTGATTTCTTCCATGATGACAGACGCTTCGGTCAGGCCCAGGCCGGAGCCGCCGTATTCCTGCGGGATCAGCGCGGCCAGCCAGCCGGCTTCGGTCAGCGCGCGGACGAAGGCTTCGGGATAGCCGCGTTCTTCATCGACCTTGCGGAAGTATTCGGAGGGGAACTGGGCGCAGAGATCGCGCACGGCTTCGCGGATGTCCTGATAGGCTTGGGAGGCGTTGGTCATGATGCTGTTTTCTGTATGAGTAATGGATCGGTACACCGTGGAATGTGCCGCATGCCGCCGCCCCTGCCAATTCACAATTGCTTAATACGGGGTTCGGTTTCATGACGGGAGTTTGTCATCCTGGCGCCGGGGTTGTGTCAAGAAATTGCCAAACTGGGTGTCCATAATCCATGCGAACGCCGCCGCTGGCGGCAGGTTTTGTATGGACTGATATGCGGAAAAACATCAGGGTCACGACGGCGTTGTCGGCCATTCTTGCGTTGTTCGTGGTGCTGTTCGCGCTGGCGGCGGCGGGGGCAATCACGGTGCTGCGGGAAAACCGGGCGGACATCGAAGCGCTGGGCCGGGGCAGCATCGAACGGGCTGGCGACCTGGCGGACATGACCAGCCGGCTGTTCCAGGCGCGCGCGGCGCTGACGGATGCCAAGACGGCGATGGAAGGCGGGCTGGAAGAGGCGCGCAACGAGTCGCTGGCGCACGCCGAGGCGCTGCTCAAGCAGGCCGGGGAAAGCCTGGGACGCTTGCGCGCCAATCCCGACATCAGCGCCGAGGGCGCGCCGTTGTTCGATGGCGTATTGGCGGCCTACGCAGCCTTCGCGGACAAGACGCTGGCACCCATGCATGCGGCGATCAAGGGCTGGAACGGGATCGAGGTGAACCGCCTGGTGGACAAGGCGCTGCCGGCCAGCGGCGCTGCCTACGTCAAGCAGGCCGACGCCTACCAGACCTACGCCCGCGATCAGGGGCAGGCGGCCGTGGCCAGCGCCAGCCTCACGCTGCAGCGGGTGATCGCGGTGGCGGCCGGGGTGCTGGCGCTGGTGCTGCTGTTGGCTGTGCTGATCCGCCTGGCGTTCCGCCGCAGCATCCTGCGGCCGCTGAATGAAGCAGGGGCGCATTTCGACCGCATCGCCGACGGCGACCTCACGGGTGCGATCGCCATGCGCGGCGACAACGAGATCGGCGTCCTGTACAGCGCCATGCGGCGCATGCAGAAAGGGCTGTCGGCGGCAGTGGCCTCGGTGCGCCATGGCGTCGAGGAAATCCATACCGGTTCCGGCGAGATCGCCGCGGGCGGGGCGGACATGTCGGACCGTACCGCGCGTCAGGCGGGCTCGCTGCAGGAAGCGTCGGCCAACATGATGCAGCTGGCGCAAACGGTGCAGCTGACCGCCGGCAACGCCGACCTGGCCAGCCGCCAGGCGCTGGGCGCGACCCAGCTGGCGCAGCGCGGCGGCGCGGCGGTGGAGGAAGTGGTGCAGAGCATGCAGGGCATCGCCGAAAGCGCCCGCCGCATCGGCGAGATCGTGGGCGTGGTCGACAGCATCGCGTTCCAGACCAACATCCTGGCGCTCAATGCCGCGGTGGAAGCGGCGCGCGCGGGAGAGCAGGGAAAGGGCTTTGCCGTGGTGGCCGGCGAGGTGCGCTCGCTCGCCCAGCGCAGCGCGCAGGCCGCCAAGGAAATCAAGGGCCTGATCGAGGACTCCGCGGCGCGCGTGCAGGCGGGCGTGCGTCAGGTCAGCGTGGCCGGCGACACCATGCGCGACATGGTGCAATCGGTGGACCGGGTCACGCAGATCGTGGCCGAGATTTCCAGCGCGACGGCCGAGCAGGCGGCGGGCATCGCCTCGGTGAACCATGCGGTGGCGGACATCGAACGCTCGACGCAGGAGAACGCCGCCATGGTGGAGCAGACCGCGGCCGCTGCCGCCGCGCTGGAAGCCCAGGCGCAAGGTCTGCGCCGGGCCGTGGCGGTGTTCCAGATCGCCCAGCCGGCCGATGGCGCGGCCGGGCAGGGTTCAGCTATCCAGCTGCGGCAGGATGCCGCCGGTGTAGCGCTCGGCCACCAGCGACAGGTTCCCGTGCTTGACCTTGTGCTTGACGTGAGCGGCGGCCGACGCGATGTCCTCAGGGCGGATGCGCTCGCATAGCGATGGCGTGACGGTGAGGGCGCCCACGCCCAGCGTCACGAAGGGAAAGAAGCGCGGCACGCCGTAGCGGTCCTCGGCCTCGATCCCGCCGTTGCGGCGGCCCTCGTCGTCATACAGGTCCATGGCGCGGTCGTTGAATTCCGCGATGATGCGCTGGGCGCGCGCCATCCAGTCGGGGCTGCGCAACAGCACCACGAAGTCATCGCCGCCCACATGGCCGACGAAGTCGCGCTGCGGATCGCAGTGGCGCTTGATGACTTCGGCGGTCAACATGATCATGTCGTCGCCGCGCCAATAGCCATAGACGTCGTTGAAGGGCTTGAAGTTGTTCAGGTCGCCATAGCAGATGGTGAAGTCGTCGGCGTCTTCGAGCAGCGTGGCGATGTGGCGGCTGATGGGGATGTTGCCAGGCAGCGAGGTCAGCGGATTGGCGTAGCGCGCCGCCTCGATGCGCATCTCGGTGACCGAGCGCACCAAGGTTTCGCCGGTGGCCAGGCCGTCGTAGCGGCCTTCGCGCGTGATGATCAAGCCGTCCATCAGATAGCGCTGGTCTTCCGAGATCAGCACGTGGCTCAACTGGTCGATGGATACGTTCAGGTCCACCAGCACCGGTTCGGCATTCATGAAGGTGGAGCAGGCGTCCCGCCCGAACAGCTCGCGCGTGTAGCGCTGGGCGTAATGTTCCGAGAAATCGCGCCGGTTGATGATGCCGACCGGCCGGTTGTCGTCGTCGATCACCGCCACCGCGTGCATTTCCTTGTGTTCGATGAACAGCCGGTGCACGTCGTCATTGGTGTGTCCGGTCAGCCGTACCGCCGGCGCTTCGACGCGCAGGCTGGCCGCCGTGCCGCCGACGCCGCGGGCGGGCGTTGCGGCCGGCGCGCGTTGGCGCAGCGAATCGCGCAGCGGCGGCGCCAGCTCGGTCAGCAGCATTTCCTCCGGCCGGCCCAGCAGCCAGCCTTGCGCGTAGCGGATGTCCAGCTCGCGCACCACGGCCAGGTCCTCGGCGGTCTCGATGCCTTCGGCAACGATGGTGGTGCCCAGGTGCTGCGCCACTTTCAGGATGGCGCGCACCATGTTCTGCTTGCGCTCGTCCTGGCCGATGCCGTCGAAGAAATAGCGGTCGATCTTGACCAGGTCCGGCTGCATCTCGGCCCAGAGCTGCAGATTGGAGTTGCCCACGCCGTAGTCGTCCAGCGCAACACGCATGCCATGCGCCCGCAGGCAGGCAAATGCGCTGGACAGCTCCGCCATGTGCTCGGACAGCGGATCCTGCTCGGTGAGTTCGACGATGATGCTGGAAGGCGCGAGCGAGCAATTCTTAAGCAGGCGCTCGGGCATTTCCTCGCCCCACAGGGTCCAGTAGTGCAGCAGCGCCGAACCGGACAGGTTCAGGAACAGCATGCCGGAGGCGTCGTGCTGGTGAAAGCCCTGCGCGCCGGCGCGGAAGCTCGCCAGCTCCAGCTGCGGATGCAGGCCCTGGCGGCGGGCCTCGGCGAACAAGGCGTCGGGAAAGTGCAGGGCGGTGTCGACGGGGCCGCGGATCAGGCTTTCATGGCCGTAGATGCGGCTGTGCGAAAGATCGACCACGGGCTGGAAGCGTGGGCGCAGCAGCCGTTCCCGCAGGATGCCAGCCAGGCTCACGTGCGCTGACGCGCTGTCCAGGGGGGATGAGGGCGCGCGGGCCGCTACCGGCCGGGGCAAAGCGTGAATGGGGTCCATCGCCGGTGCGTTCAGATACTATCAGTGACAAGTTTGATCATGTTGACAACAAAATATGTCCGCGTTGTTTCGTCGATGGCAGGCGCGCCATATTCAATTAGGGCCAGTATCACTGTCAACCCTGGCGCAAGGTATATCCTTTCGCCTCACGGGGGCATGCCGCCCGCGGGCGGCGGATGGGGCCCGCGCCCTATACAATTTGCCCCATGACTGCTCCCAAGATTCCCGATTCCCTGCGCCGCGTGGTGCTCGCCTCCAACAATGCCGGCAAGCTGCGCGAGTTTTCCGCCCTGTTCGCGCCCCTGGGCATCGAGCTTGTGCCCCAGGGCGAACTGGGCGTGCCCGAGGCCGAAGAGCCGCACGTGACGTTCGTCGAGAACGCGCTGGCCAAGGCCCGCCATGCCAGCCGCCTGACGGGACTGCCGGCCCTGGCCGACGATTCCGGCCTGTGCGTCGCGGCGCTGGATGGCGCGCCTGGCGTGTATTCGGCGCGCTATGCCAAGATGCTGGGCGGCGAAAAATCCGATCAGGCCAATAACGAACTGCTGGTGCGCAATCTGGCCGGCGTGGCCGACCGCAGCGCCTGGTACGTGGCGGTGCTGGCGCTGGTGCGTTCCGAGAACGACCCGCGGCCGCTGATAGGCGAAGGCCTGTGGCATGGCGAGATCATCGACCAGCCCGAAGGCGCCAACGGCTTTGGCTACGATCCGCATTTCTACCTGCCCGACCAGGCCCTGACCGCCGCCGCCCTGGAGCCCGAGGAAAAGAACCGGCTGAGCCATCGCGCCCGCGCCCTGCGCGAACTGTTGAGCAAGCTGAGCCAGGCTTGACTAGGGCGCCGCGCGGCGCCCGGTTCAGGAATTACGCATGTCCATCATCATTCCCATCCGCAACGACATGGGCGCGCAACCGTCGCGCCTGAAGCTGCCGGCCGGCGCCACGCTGACCAGCCTGCCGCCGCTGTCCGTCTATGTGCACGTGCCGTGGTGCGTGCGCAAATGTCCCTATTGCGACTTCAATTCCCACGCGGCGCCGGGCGAAATCCCGGAACGCGCCTATCTGGATGCCCTGCGCAGCGATCTGGAGCAGGCGCTGCCTTCGATCTGGGGGCGGCAGGTGGTATCCGTCTTCATCGGCGGAGGCACGCCCAGCCTGCTGTCGTCCGAAGGACTGGACGAACTGCTGGCGATGCTGCGCGCCTGTCTGAACCTGTGGCCCGACGCCGAAATCACCATGGAAGCCAATCCCGGCACGGCCGAGGCCGGGCGTTTCCGCGACTACGCCGCCAGCGGCGTAACGCGGTTTTCGCTGGGGATCCAGAGTTTCGACGATGCGCAGTTGAAGAAGCTGGGCCGCATCCATGACAGCGCGCAGGCGAGGGCGGCGATCGAGATGGCGCAGCGTGCGGTCTCGCGCGTCAACCTGGACATGATGTTCGCCTTGCCCGGCCAGACCCTGGAGGCCTGTGCGGCCGATCTGCGGCAGGCCGTGGCTTTTGGCACCGAGCACCTGTCGCTCTATCACCTGACGATGGAGCCCAATACCGTCTTCGCCAAGTTCCCCCCGCAGGACCTGCCCGACGACGACACCAGCGCCGCCATGCAGGACGCGGTGGAGGCCGAGCTGGCGGCGGCCGGCCTTGCCCGCTATGAGGTTTCCGCCTACGCGAAGCCCGGCGCGCGCTGCCGCCACAATCTGAATTACTGGGAATTTGGCGATTACCTGGGCCTGGGCCCGGGGGCGCACGGCAAGCTGTCCTTCCATGACCGCATCGTGCGCGAAGCGCGGCTGCGCGGGCCCGACTCGTGGATGCAGGCCGCCATGGCCCGCGACGGCAGCCACATCGCCGAAAGCCGCCAGGTCGGGCCGGACGAACTGCCGTTCGAGTTCATGCTGAACGCCCTGCGCCTGAAGGAGGGCGTAGCCGCCACCGCGTTCAACGAGCGCACCGGCCTGTCGCTGGCCGCCATTGCGCACCAATTGGAGGCGGCCTCCAAGCGCGGGCTGTTGGACGCCGATCCGACCCGGCTGCGCGCGACTCCATTGGGCTGGAGATTCCTCAACGACCTGCAGGAAATGTTCCTGTAGCGTTCATGCACCATAGTGGGGCAATCATGCTCCACTATTTGCACCATGATGGTGCTAAATTTTCCCATGATCGAGCCGATTTCCCCGGGGAATCCCGGAGAGGAAACCTGGCACGCTTATTGCTTCCCTCTTTTATGCCAGTCGACGGGCAAAGCCCTCGACCTTTTTATCTAATGGAGATGACATGGCAAGCCCGAAAGATGTCCTGAAACAGATCGCCGACAACGAAGTCAAATTCGTGGATTTCCGCTTTACCGATACGATTGGCCGTGAGCACCACATTTCGGTGCCGATCAGCCAGATCGACGAAGACAAGCTGGAAAGCGGGCAGGCCTTCGACGGTTCGTCGATCCCGGGCTGGAAGGGCATCGAAGCCTCCGACATGCTGCTCATCCCCGACCTGTCCACCGCCAACCTGGATCCGTTCCGCGAAGAGCCGACCATGATCCTGTCGTGCGACGTGGTCGAACCTTCCGACCTGAAGGGCTACGACCGCGACCCGCGCTCGCTGGCCAAGCGCGCCGAAGCCTACCTCAAGTCCTCCGGCCTGGGCGACACCGCCTACTTTGGTCCGGAACCCGAATTCTTCGTCTTCGACGGCGTGACCTGGAACAGCGACATGTCCGGCACCTTCGTCAAGATCAAGTCCGAAGAAGCCCCCTGGTCCTCGGGCCTGGAATTCGAAGGCGGCAACACCGGCCACCGTCCCACCGTCAAGGGCGGCTACTTCCCCGTGCCCCCGGTCGACTCGTTCCAGGACATGCGTTCGGAAATGTGCCTGCTGATGGAACAGATGGGCGTGCCGGTCGAAGTGCACCACCATGAAGTGGCCGGCGCCGGCCAGCTCGAAATCGGCACCAAATTCAGCACGCTGGTGCAGCGCGCCGACTGGACGCAGATCGTCAAGTACGTGATCCACAACGTGGCCCACGCCTACGGCAAGACCGCCACGTTCATGCCCAAGCCCATCGTCGGCGACAACGGCTCCGGCATGCACGTCCACCAGTCCATCTGGAAGGACGGCCAGAACCTGTTCGCGGGCAACGGCTACGCCGGCCTGTCGGAATTCGCGCTGTACTACATCGGCGGCATCATCAAGCACGCCCGCGCGCTGAATGCCATCACCAACCCCGGTACCAACTCGTACAAGCGCCTGGTTCCGCACTACGAAGCGCCCGTGAAGCTGGCTTACTCGGCCCGCAACCGTTCGGCCTCGATCCGTATTCCGTACGTCGGCAACCCGAAGGGCCGCCGCGTCGAAGCGCGCTTCCCGGACCCCCTGGCCAACCCGTACCTGGCTTTCTCGGCGCTGATGATGGCCGGCCTGGACGGCGTGCAGAACAAGATTCACCCCGGCGATCCCGCCGACAAGAACCTGTACGACCTGCCGCCGGAAGAAGACGCCAAGATCCCGACGGTCTGCGCCTCGCTGGAACAGGCTCTGGAAGCGCTGGACAACGACCGCGAGTTCCTGACCCGCGGCGGCGTGTTCAGCAACGACATGCTCACGGCCTACATCGACCTGAAGATGGCCGATGTGAACCGTCTGCGCATGACGCCGCACCCGGTCGAGTTCGACATGTACTACAGCCTCTAATGTCCTGAGGCAGTAGCTGGAGGTGGCGCGATGATGCAGGCAGAAACCAGGGCCGGCAGCACGCGCACCGCCAGATCGCGGTTCGACGTGCTGTCCGCCAGGCCTTACGCCTGGTGGACAGGGCGCCGGCTTCCGGCGCGGCCGTCGCGTTCCGCCGTCCCCTCACATTCGGGTATGTAGAAAATGAATGTAGAAGCTCTCGATTTGCTAGCCACGTCCGTTTTCCTGGTCAACGAGCGCGGTCATATCGAATACGCCAATGCGGCCGCTGAAGATCTGTTCGGCCGCTCGCGCAAGCAACTGGGCGGGCAATCCGCCGCCACGCTGTTCGACAGTCCGGAAAACATCCAATCCTCCATCGACCGCGCAGCCGCAGGGCGCTATGCCGACGTCAGGCAACTGGCCTCGTTGCGCCGCGCCGCGGAATCCGTGGAAGTCTCCGTGACGACGGTCGGACTGACGGGCCAGCGCTGGCCCGTGCTGATAGAAACCCGCGAGATCGAGCAGCGCGTGCTGGCCGACCGCAACCACCGCCTGGTTGACGAGATCGAAGCCCACCGCGAACTGCTGCGCAATCTGGCGCATGAAGTCAAGAATCCCCTGGGCGGCCTGCGCGGCGCCGCGCAATTGCTCGAAGCCGAACTGCCCAGCGCGGCACTGGCCGAGTACACCCAGGTCATCATTTCCGAAGCCGACCGCCTGCAGGCGCTGGTGGACCGCCTGAGCGGCCCGCAACGTGTGCCGCTGAACGCGCGGCCGGTGAACATCCATGAGATCTGCGAACGCGTCTGCGCGCTGATCCAGGCCGAATTCCGCAATGACGTCACGCTGCTGCGCGACTACGACGCCTCGGTGCCGGACCTGAAGGGCGATGCCGCCCGTCTGATGCAGGCCGTCCTGAATGTGGCGCGCAACGCCGCGCAGGAACTGGTGGCGCGGCCCCAGGGACCGCAGACCGAACCCGGCGTGGTCACGCTGCGCACGCGCGTCGCGCGGCAGGTGATGCTGGCCCACCGCCAGCATCGTCTGGCGCTGGTGCTGTCCATTACTGACAACGGTCCCGGCGTGCCGGATCAGATCCGCGACCGCATCTTCCATCCGCTGGTCACGGCGCGGGCGGGAGGCACCGGCCTGGGCTTGAGCCTGGCGCAGGACTTCGTGCAGCAGCACGGCGGCATCATCGAATTTGAATCCCGGCCCGGCCGCACCGAATTCCGCCTGGTCCTACCGATGGAGCCTGCACACTGATGAAACCCGTATGGATCGTCGATGATGACCAGGCCATCCGCTGGGTCCTGGAAAAAGCCCTGGCGCGTGCCGGTGTGCCCACCCGCAGTTTTTCGCAATCAGCCGACGTGCTGGAAGCGCTGTCGCACGAAGCGCCCGCCGCGCTGGTGTCCGACATCCGCATGCCAGGCGGCAACGGCCTGGAGCTGCTGCGCCAGCTGAAGGAACGCAACCCCGGCCTGCCGGTCATCGTCATGACCGCGTTCGCCGACCTGGACAGCACCGTTTCCGCCTTTCAGGGCGGGGCGTTCGATTACCTGGCCAAGCCGTTCGACGTGAACGAGGCGGTGGCGCTGATCCAGCGCGCCATGCAGGAATCCGCCGAGCCTGAAAGTCCCGAAGGGCAGGGCGAATCGGCGCAGAACAACGAGCGGTGGATGATGACGCAGTCCTCGTCCACCGCCATGCAGGAAGTGTTCCGCGCGATCGGCCGGCTGGCGCAGTCCAAGGTCACCGTGCTGATCACCGGCGAATCCGGCACCGGCAAGGAGCTGGTGGCGCGCGCCTTGCACGGCCATGGCGTGCGCGCCGGCGGACCCTTCGTGGCGCTGAACGCGGCGGCCATTCCGCGCGATCTGCTGGAGGCCGAGCTGTTCGGCCACGAACGTGGCGCGTTCACGGGCGCCAACAACCTGCGTCGCGGCCGCTTCGAGGAAGCGCATGGCGGCACGCTGTTCCTGGACGAAATCGGCGACATGCCGATCGAGTTGCAGACGCGCCTGTTGCGCGTGCTGGCAGAAGGCAGCTTCTACCGCGTCGGCGGCGCGCAGCCGGTGCGCGTCGACGTACGCATCGTCGCCGCCACCCATCAACCGCTGGAACAGCGCGTGGAACAGGGCCTGTTCCGCGAGGACTTGTTCCACCGCCTGAACGTGATCCGTCTGCGCCTGCCGCCGTTGCGCGAACGGGTGGAGGACATTCCGGCGCTGGCCGGCCACTTCCTGACCGCCAGCGCCCGTGCGCTGGGAGTGCCGGTCAAGCGCCTGACGCCGGAAGCGCTTGCCGTGCTGTCCAAGTTCGATTTTCCGGGCAACGTGCGCCAGCTGGAGAACTTCTGCCATTGGCTGACCGTGATGGCGCCCGGCCAGACGGTCGAGCCGGCGGACCTGCCGCCGGAAATCCGCGCCATGGAGCACCAGCCGCAGCCGAGTCCCGCGCCGTTGCGTCCGGCCGTGTCCATGGCCGGCGTGGGCACCGTGGTTCCGACCTCGGCGCCCATGGAAGCGGGCTCTCCACGCAACTGGCAGGACTCCCTGCTGCGCGACGCGCAGTACCGGCTGGAACGTGGCGAACCGGCGGTCATGGCCACGCTCACGCGCCAGTTCGAGAAGATCCTGCTGCAAAGCGCGCTGGATGCCAGCCGCGGCCGCCGGGTCGAGGCCGCCAGCCGCCTGGGCATCGGCCGCAACACCATCACGCGCAAGCTGCGCGAGTTGGGCATCGAGGACGAATAAGGCGCGCGGCCGCGCGCCTTATCCCATCCCCAACAGGCTCTCGCAGAGGCGCGGCGATTTCAGCTTCTGCAGCCACCATTTCAGGGCTTCGCCCGGCGGCTCCGAGCGCCAGGCGTATGTCAGGTGTTCCGTCAGGGACATGCCTTCGTCCGTTTCGCACACCACCAGCAAGCCTTGCGCCAGATACGGCGCGGCCAGGGTCAGCGGCAAGTAGCCGCAGCCCAGGCCGCGCACCTGGGCGTCTATCTTGGCCTGCATGGTAGGCATGACCAGGGTGGGCTGTTCGGCCAGGATGCCGCGCGTCTGCGGCGCCAGGTTACGCGACGTGTCCGCCACCACCACCGCGCAATAACGCGTGATGTCGGCGCGGCTCAAGGGCTGCGGCAGCGAAGCAAGCGGATGGTGCGAGGCCACGCAGAAGCCGAATTGGGATTGGCCCATGGCTTGCGAGCGATAGGGGCCGGTCGGCTCGCCCGCCGCGCCCGCGCCGATGACCAGGTCGGCCCGTCCTGAGGTCAGGGCGTCCCAGTTGCCGCTCAATACCTCGCTGGAAAAGCGCAGCGTGGTGGCGCTACCCAGCGCCTGGAACTCCTCGATCAGGTCGTACAGCGGCCGCCACGGCAGCACCGCGCTGACCGCGATGCGCAACTCCACCTCCCAGCCCGTGGCAATGCGCTTGACGCGGCAGGCCAGGTCGTCCAGCGATTGCAAGACGTGGCGGCCTTCCTTCAGCAGCGTTTCGCCCGCTGGCGTCAGCAGCGCGCGGTGTCCGGATCGGTCGAACAACAGCACGTCCAAGCCGTCTTCCAGCTTGCGGATGGAGTAGGTGACGGCCGAAGGCACCTTGCCCAGTTCGCGGGCGGCCTTGGCAAAGCTGCCGTGGCGGGCGATGGCGTCCACCAGGATCAGAAGTTCGGGGGTGATGGCTTGCATGGTCGGGGGCTTGGCACCAATGTTCAAAAAATTTGAATGGTTTCGTCAAAATATAGCGCCAAACAGGCCAGGCTGCACGCGCACAATATCACTCATGCCGGTGATGCAGCGGGTTCTCGGGAAATGAGGGCCAGGCTGCACAACCATTCACATTATTGAAACAGGAGTCCGCAATGCTTACCACTCGCCGCGCTGCTGAACGGGGTCACGCCAACCACGGATGGCTGGACTCGTTCCACACGTTTTCCTTCGCCAATTACTACGACCCGGCCCACATGGGCTTTGGCGCCCTGCGCGTGATCAATGACGACCGCATCGCGGCCGGCCGCGGCTTCGGCACGCATGGCCATCGCGACATGGAAATCATCACCTACGTGCTGGACGGCGCGATCGCCCACAAGGACAGCATGGGCAGCGGCTCGACCATCCAGCCCGGCAACGTGCAGCGCATGAGCGCCGGCCGCGGGGTCATGCACTCGGAGTTCAACCCGCTGGCGGACCGCGAAACGCACATGCTGCAGATCTGGATCGAGCCCGACGTCACTGGCATTGCGCCCGAGTACGAAGAGCGCAGCTTCAGCGACGAGCAGAAGCGCGGCCGGCTGCAAGCGCTGGTGTCGCCGGATGGCGCTGACGGTTCGATGAAGATCCATCAGGATGCGCGCCTGTATGGCGGGCTGTTCGACGGCGACGAGTCCGCCGCGCTGGAACTGGCCGCCGGCCGCCGCGCCTGGGTGCACGTGGCCCGCGGCAGCCTGACAGTCAACGGCGTTGAGCTGTCGGCTGGCGACGCGCTCGCCATCACCGGCGAGCCTCGCGTCGAGCTGTCGGGCGGCAAGCAGGCCGAAGTCCTGGTGTTCGACCTGGCGTGATGCGTCAAGGCGGGCGGGCTGGATCAGTCCGCCCGCCGCTGTTTTTTCCATGCAGGCGGCAGGCCTTAAGATGGTCCTAGTCCCCACAACCCGGAGAGTCCGATATGTCCACCTTGTCCGAAGCCGGCGAAAGCCAGATTGAAGCCGTCGTCGTGCCGCGCACCAGCGACCTGGGCGGCTTTTCCGTGCGCCGCGCCATCCCGTCCGCACAGCGCCGCACTGTCGGGCCGTTCGTGTTCCTGGACCACATGGGTCCGGTCGAGTTTGCCGCCGGTACGGGCATAGACGTGCGCCCGCATCCGCATATCGGCCTGTCCACGGTGACCTATCTTTACGAAGGCTCCATGGTGCATCGCGATGGCGCGGGCCACACCCAGACCATTTTGCCGGGCGAGGTCAACTGGATGACGGCGGGCCGCGGCATCGTGCATTCGGAACGCTCCTCGCCCGAAAGCCGCCAGGCCGCGCAGCGTCTCTGTGGCCTGCAGATCTGGGTGGGGCTGCCCAAGGAACACGAGGAAACCGATCCGGGCTTCACCCACTACGGCCTGGACGCGCAACCGGTCATCGAAGGCGAGGGCGTGCGCGCCCAGGTGGTGGCGGGTTCGTTGTTCGGCAAGACGTCCTCGGTGAAGACGCTGTCGCCGCTGTTCTATGGCGATCTGCAATTGCAGGCGGGCGCGACCACGGTGCTGCCGGCCGAGCATGAAGAGCGCGCCGCCTATCTGGCGCAGGGCACGGTCGAGATCGACGGGCAGGAGTTCGAAAGCGGCCGCCTGGTCGTGTTTGCGCCGGGCCGCCCCGTGCAGATCCGCGCCAAGACTGCGGCGCGCTTTGCGGTGATCGGCGGAGAGCCGCTGGACGGGCCGCGCTTCGTGTGGTGGAACTTCGTCTCCAGCAGCAAGGACCGCATCGAACAGGCCAAGCAGGATTGGCAGCGCAGCCGCTTCGACCAGATCGTGCCGGGCGACGAGACCGAGTACATCCCGCTGCCCGAGCCGCGCGCCTGAGTCAGCGCTCGAACCGGCCGCGCGCAATCGCCGCGCGGCCGGCGGTATGATGCGCCTCCGACCCTCACAACAAAACGGGATGGAGACATCATGCATCGCTACACATTCAACGCGCTGCGCGGCCTGGCCGCGCTGGCGCTGATCCAGGGCGCTTCGGCGGCGCTCGCTGCCGGCTATCCGGCCAAGCCCATCACCTTCATCGTGCCTTACACCGCAGGCGGCACCACCGACCTGGTGGCGCGCACCGCCGGCCAGAAGGTCGCGGAAAAATTGGGCCAGCCCGTCATAGTCGAAAACCGTCCCGGCGCGGGCGGCAATATCGGCATGGACGCCGTGGCCAAGGCCGCGCCCGACGGCTACACCATCGGCTTCGGCGCCATCTCCACCAACGCGCTGAATCCTTTCGTCTACCCCTCCATGCCTTTCGATCCCACCAAGGATTTCACGGGCGTCAGCATGCTGGGCGCTTCCACCGTGGTGCTGGAAGTCGGTCCTGCGCTGAAGGTCGACAGCGTCAAGGACCTGGTCGCTTATGCCAAGCAGCATCCGGGCACCTCGTTCGGCACGCCGGGCACTGGCACGTCCATGCATCTGGCTGGCGTGATGTTCGACCAGCTGACCGGCGCCGGCATGCAGCACATTCCTTACAAGGGCAGCGCGCAGGGGCTGAACGACCTGCTGGGAGGGCACTTGCCGGTGATGTTCGACAATCTGCCGGCGTCGCTGCCGCACATCAAGGCGGGCAAAGTGCATGCGCTGGCCGTGACGGGCAGCAAGCGGGCGCCCGCCTTGCCGGACGTGCCGACGCTGGCCGAGCTGGGCTATGAAGCAGCCGTGGTCGATCCGTGGTTCGCGGTCTATGGGCCTGCGAAGATGTCGCCTGAAGCGACCAAGGCGCTGAGCGAAGCCTTCCAATGGGCGCTGGCCTTGCCGGAAGTGAAAGGCAAGCTGGAGCAGGCCGGTTTCATGCCCTACGGCTCCACGCCGCAGGAAGTGGAACGCCTGACCCAGAGCCAGCACGAGGCCTTCAAGGCCTTGTCGCAGAAAGTGAAGCTGTCGGCCGACTGAGCGGCCGGGACGAGTTCAGCGGCCGCGGGCGTAGGCTTGCTCGCGCCGCTCTTCCAGCGCTTCGCGGCGGATGAAGTCGCGCACGAAGTCGCTGGCGGGATGATGGTGCAGGTTGTAGGGCGTGTCCCACTGCGCGATGCTGCCCTTGGACATGACGCCGATGCGGTCGGCGATGGCGAAGGCTTCGGCCTGGTTGTGCGTGACCAGGATGGCCGTGTGGCCGGTGGTCTTGAGGATGTCGCGCACTTCAAAGGCCAGGCGTTCGCGCGTGTCCACGTCCAGGTTCGAGAACGGCTCGTCCAGCAGCAGCAGGTCGGGCGAGGGCGCCAGCGCGCGAGCCAGCGCCACGCGCTGCTGCTGGCCGCCGGAGATCTCGTGCGGATAGCTGTTGGCGGCATGCGCCAGGCCCACCAGTTCCAGCATCTCTTCGACGCGGCGCGCGCGTTCCGGGCGCGCCATCTTGCGCAGGCCGAAGGCCACGTTCAGCGCCACCGTCAGGTGCGGGAACAGCGCGTAGTCCTGGAACATCATGCCCACCCGGCGATGTTCGGGCGCCACCTGCACGGTGGGCGAGGAAATGACGGCGCCATCCAGCAGGATGCGTCCGGCCCGCACTGGCTCAAAACCGGCGATGGCCCGGAGCACCGTGGTCTTGCCGCAGCCGGATTCGCCCAGCAGGCAACCGATATGGCCCACGGGCAGGCCCAGCGTCAGGTCCTGCACCACGGGCTTGAGTCCCGCCGGGGTCTCGTAGGCGAGGGAAAGGTGATCGAGTTCTAACAGATCGGGCACGATGATCAATGTCCCATTTTCAGATTGGTGCGCGCCAGCAGGATGACGGGGAACAGGCCGGCCAGCACGATGGCCAGCGCGGCGACGGCGCCTTCTTCATAGGTGCCGCGGGCCGCTTCGGCGTATAGCCAGGTTGCCAGCGTGTCGAAATTCATGGGCCGCAGCAGCAGTGTCGCGGGCAGTTCCTTCATGGCGTCCACGAACACCAGCAGGGCGCTGGCGGCCAGCGCCGGGCGCAAGAGCGGCAGGTGTACGCGGCGCAGGGTGCCGGCCGAGCTTTCGCCCAGCAGGCGCGAGGCTTGCTCCAGCGACGGCGGAATGCGGGCCAGGCCGGCTTCCAGTGCGCCAGTGGAAATCGCCAGGAAACGGATCGCATAGGCGCAGACCAGCGCGCCCATCGAGCCCATCAGGAACAGGCCCGTGCCGCCGAAGACCTTGGCGACCGCGGTATCTATCCAGACGAAGGGCGTCAGCAGGCCGATGGCCAGCACCGTGCCGGGCACGGCATAGCCCAGGCTGGCGATGCGCGCGCAGGCGCGGCCCGGGTTGAAGCCCGAGCTTTCGCGCAGCGTGCGTCCGGCCCAGGCCACGATCAGCCCGCAAAGCAGGGTGACGATGGTGGCGCTGAAGGCGACGATCAGGGTGTTGCTCAAGCCGTTCAACAGCTGGTGGGAAACGCCGCCAACCAGATGCAGGCGCTTGTAGGTCTCCACGACCAGATAGAGCGCCGGCGCGACAAACCCGATCAGTACCGGTATCCAGCCCAGCGCCGCGGCAACGGCCGCCGCCGGACCGCGCAGGCGGCGCGGCTGCATCGGGCGCATGCGCTGCGTGTTGGCGTAGCGCTGGCGCTTGCGGCCATGGCGTTCCAGCAGGATCAGCCCGATCACGATGGCCAGCATGGTCAGCGCGATCTGCGCCGCGCCCGCCAGGTCCGAACGCGTGACCCAGGTGGTGTAGACCGACACGGTCAGCGTCTGCACGCCCAGGAATTCGGAGGCGCCGATATCGTTCAGCGTTTCCAGCAACGCCAGGCTCACGCCCACCACGATGGCGGGCCGGGCCAGCGGCAGGGCGACCCGGAAGAACACGGCGATGCGGCCGGCGCCGAGCGTGCGGGCCGCTTCCAGCAGGCTGGCTGCCTGCGTCATGAACATGACCCGGGTGCTCAGGTACACATAGGGATAGAGCACAAAGCCCAGCACGAAGATGGCGCCGTAGATCGAGCGCAGATCCGGCAGGCGGAACTGGCGCGGACTGTCATAGCCCAGCAGCGCGCGGATCGCCGACTGTATCGGACCGATGGGATGCAGCAGGTCCAGATAGGCGAAGGCGATGATGTAGGTCGGCACCGCCAGCGGCAGCAGGAGCGCCCAGGTCAGCACGCGGCGCGTAGGGAAGTCGTAAGCGGTCACCAGCCATGCCGCGCCGGTACCCAGCAGCGTCACCAGCACGCCCACGCCGGCCAGCAGCATGGCGGTATTGGCCAGCGCCTGGGGCAATACGTAATTGGCCAGATGCTGCCAATGCGAGAGTTCGCCGCCCAGCGCCCACCAGCCCAGCGTCAGGACGGGCGCCAATACGGCCAGCGCGATCAGGGCGGCGCCGGCCAGCCAGCCGGCCCCGCGTTCAGTCCAGCGCAGACGCAGCGGCCGGGGCAAAGAATCTGTGTGCATGCTTCAAAGTCGATTGCATCAATGGCAAGGCCTGCTCCCCCGAAAAGAAGGGAGCAGGCCCTACGCGTGAGCTTATGCGCAGCCCGCGCGTTTGTCACTGCCGCATGGTTTCGCCAAGCCGGCGGGCGTGGCGGTCCACAGGCCTATCAGTTGTCGAAACCGACTTTGTCCACCAGTTCGCTGGCTTGCTTGCGATGCTTGGCGATCTCGGTCAGCGGCAGCGGGTCCACCTTCAGTTCGCCAAAGCTGGCGATCACGGGGTCCAGCTTCACGCCCTTGCGGACGGGGTATTCATAGTTGGCCTGGGCGTACAGGGCCTGGGCGGGCTCGGACACCAGGAAGTCCAGCAGCTTGACCGCGTTGGCCTTGTTCGGCGCATGGGCGGCAACGGCGGCGCCGCTGACGTTCACGTGCGTGCCGCCGCTCTTGGCGTTGGCGAAGGTCGGGCGGATCACCTTGATGGCGTCGCCCCACTTGCGGGCGTCGGTGCCGGGTTCGGCGTTCTTCATGTGGCCGACGTAATAAGCATTGGCCAGGCCGATGTCGCAGATGCCGCCCAGGATGTCGCGGGCCACGTCGCGGTCGCCGCCGGCAGCCTTACGGGCCAGGTTGGCCTTGACGCCGCGCAGCCATTTTTCGGTGGCTTCGGCGCCGTCATGCGCGATCATGGAGGCGACCAGCGCGGTGTTGTAGGGGTGTTGGCCCGAACGGATGCAGACCTTGCCCTTCCACTTCGGATCGGCCAGGTCTTCGTAGCGGAAGGCTTCCAGCTTCAGGTCCTTTTCCACGTACAGCACGCGGTCGCGCAGCGACAGGGCGTACCACTTGCCGTCGGCGCCGCGCAGGTTGGCGGGAATGACGGATTCCAGGGTTTGCGACTTGATCGACTGGGTCACGCCGCCGTCGACCAGATCCAGCAGGTTGCCGATGTCCACGGTCATCAGCACGTCGGCGGGCGACTTGGCGCCTTCGGCCTTGACGCGCTCCAGCAGGCCGTCCTTGACGAAGACCGTATTGACCTTGATGCCGCTTTCCTTGGTGAAGGCGTCCAGCAGCGGCTGGATCAGCTTGGGTTCCCGGGTGGTGTAGAGGCTGACTTCCTCGGCGGCGTTGGCCGACACGGTGAAGGCGGCGGCGCCGGCCAGCGCCAGGGCGCGCAGCAGCGAATTCAATTGGGGACGCTTGGTCATGACGAGGTGCTCCGGCTAGGGCTGCAGAGGAATTCCCGAGGCTTCAGGCCTTTCCGCTGCTCAAAACAGTCTGCTAACGAAAATGATTATCAAATGAGAACGCGACGATAACAGGAAGCAAAGCGGCGTTCAACTAGTCGTAAGTCAGGCAGGCTTCAGGCTTGATCCCCATCAATACGGCATAAGGGTATTACGGAATAATGAGAGCAGTTATCATCAAGACCCTGTAGAATAGGGTCAACCCTAATGCCGGCCGCGTCTTTTGTGCGGCACGGAATGACCCAGCGGCACAAGCCGGGCTCATGGCCCGGGGCGGTCGCCCCTAATTTGATACGACATGGCTGCTTTCAACACTGAGCGCGTACTAAGCGTGCACCACTGGAACGACACCCTGTTTTCCTTTACCACGACGCGTGACTCGGCCTTGCGGTTCCACAATGGCCACTTCGTGATGATCGGACTGGAAGTTGAAGGCAAGCCTCTGTTGCGAGCCTACAGCATCGCCAGCGCCAACTATGAAGAGAACCTCGAGTTCCTCAGCATCAAGGTGCAGAACGGCCCGCTCACGTCGCGCCTGCAGCATCTGAAAGAAGGCGACACCATCCTGGTCAGCCGCAAGCCCGTGGGCACCCTGGTCGTGGACGACCTGAAGCCGGGCAAGCACCTGTTCCTGTTCGGCACGGGCACGGGCCTGGCGCCGTTCATGAGCATCATCAAGGATCCGGACGTCTACGAACGCTTCGACAAGGTCATCCTGGTGCATGGCGTGCGTTGGGTCAGCGAACTGGCCTACGCCGACTTCATCGAAAAGGAACTGCCGAACAACGAATTCTTCGGCGACGTCGTGCGCGACAAACTCGTGTACTACCCGACGGTCACGCGCGAACCGTTCCGCAACCAAGGCCGCATCACCGAGCTGATGGAAAACGGCAAGCTGTGCGCCGACATCGGCATTCCGCAGATCAATCCGGAAACCGATCGCGCCATGATCTGCGGCAGCCCGCATATGCTGGCCGACATCAGCGCCATGCTGGACAAGCGCGGCTTCACGGTGTCGCCGGGCGTGGGCCAGCCGGGCGACTACGTGGTCGAGCGGGCATTCGTGGACAAATAAGTCCCGGCGCCGGCGCCAAGCCAAAAACCCATCGCAGCGATGCGATGGGTTTTTTGTTTTTTGGCGCGGCGCGGCGTGATGCTGCGGCGCCCCTAAGGGTTAGCCCGCTGTAGCCGCGGGCAGGCCAGTTCTTATAATTCGTCCATAAAGTAAACATATTGTCCATAATATGGAAGGATTAAAGAAATGCCATTGGAACAGAGTGACACCGAGCCCCTGACCCCATACCAGTACCCGAATCCGCCCGAGGCCCTGCCAGAAATCGTGATTCCGCACGCGATCCCGACCGACGAGAGGCTGTGGGTACCGCAGGCCGAGAACGTCTGGTTCCGCCCGCTCTGTCTGAACGCCAGCCAGGGCTACTGGATGAACCTGCTGCGCGTGCGCAAGTCAGGCGTGCTCAGCCGCCATCGCCATCCGCAGGCCGTGCATGGCTTCGTCCTGAAGGGCCGCTGGCGCTATCTGGAACACGACTGGGAGGCGACTGAAGGCAGCTACGTGTTCGAGCCGCCAGGGGAGACGCACACGCTCTACGTGCCGCCCGACGTCGAGGAAATGATCACGTACTTCCAGGTCAACGGCGTCATGTACTACACCGACCCCTGGGGCAAGGGCATGGGTTACGAAGACGTGTTCACCAAGATCGACATGTGCCGCAAGCACTTCGCGGACGTCGGCCTGGGCGAAGACTACGTAAAGCAGTTCATACGCTGAAATTCCGCATTCCCACCCGCAGCACATAAACATAATCCGGAGACACCATGAAACGTCGTGCGTTCAATCGCTGCATTCTTTCCGCGCTGCTGGGCAGCGCCGCGCTGGCCGCGGGGCCAGTGGCGCTGGCGCAGAATTTCCCCAACCGGGCCATCGAGATCGTGGTGCCGTTTGCCGCGGGAGGCGGCACGGACGCCATGGCGCGGGCCATGGGCGACGCCTCGCGCACCCATCTGACGCAGCCCATCGTGGTGCTGAACAAGCCGGGCGCGGCGGGCGGGATCGGCCTGACGGAAGTGGCCAACGCCAAGCCCGACGGCTACAAGCTGGCGCTGGTGACGGCCGACATGGTGATCATTCCCCACCTGGGCCTGACCAAGACCACCTACGAGAAGTTCACGCCCATCATCCAGCTCAATGCCGATCCTTCGGCCATCACGGTGGCCGCCGATTCGCCGTACAACACCATCGAAGCGTTCCTGGAGGCGGCCCGCGCCAAGCCTGAGAGCATGCAGGTGGGGAACGCGGGCATCGGCTCGATCTGGCATCTGGCAGCCGCCGCGCTGGAGGACAAGACGGGCGCCAAGTTCAACCACATCCCCTTCAATGGCGGCAATCCGGCAGTGCTGGCCTTGCTTGGCGGACACATCGATGCGGTGGCGGTGAGCCCGGCAGAGGTCATGCAGTACGTCAAGGCCGGCAAGCTCAAGCCGCTGGCGGTCATGGCCGACGCGCGCGTGCCCGGTTTCGAGAACGTGCCCACGCTGAAGGAGCGCAACATCGATCTGTCGATCGGCACCTGGCGCGGCATCGCCGCGCCCAAGGGCACGCCGCAGCCGGTACTGGACGTGCTGGGGGCCGCGTTCCGGCAGGCAGCCGCCGAAAACAGCCTGAAGCGCTTCATGGCAGAGCAGAACCTGGGCTATGCGGTCGCCGATCAACAGACGTTCACGGCGCTGATGGAGCGCGACAATACGACGTTCAAGGCGCTGATCGAAAAGTTCGGCATGCGCCAATAGACTGCAGGCAACGACAAGGAGCAGGACATGGATCTGGGCATTACCGGCAGGACCGCGCTGGTGGGCGGCGCAAGCAAAGGCCTGGGCTACGGCTGCGCGCTGGCCCTGGTGCGCGAAGGCGTCAACGTGGTGATCGTGGCGCGCGGGGCAGAGGCTCTCGAGACCGCGCGGCAGCAACTGCTGCAGGCGCGGACGGACGACAAGTCTTTCGTCAAGGCCGTGGCGGCCGACATTACGACCGCGCAGGGCCGCGAGGCCGTGTTCGCCGCGCATCGCGACTACGACATCGTGGTCACGAACGCGGGGGGGCCGCCGCCCGGGGATTTCCGCGATTGGGGCAGGGAACAGTGGTTGAATGCAGTCGACGCCAACATGCTCACGCCGATCGAGTTGATCAAGGCCACGGTGGACGGCATGGCTGAACGCGGCTTCGGGCGCATCGTCAACATCACGTCCAGCGCGGTCAAGGCGCCGATCGACATCCTTGGCCTGTCCAACGGTGCGCGCAGCGGCCTGACCGGCTTCGTGGCGGGCGTGGCGCGCAGCGACATCGCGGCGCGCGGCGTCACGATCAACAACCTGCTGCCCGGCGCGTTCGCCACGGACCGGCTGAGCTCGGCGCTGGCGGCTTCCGCGGCCAAGACCGGCCAGGACGCGCAAGCCGTGCGCGCCCAACGCCAGGCGGCGATACCGGCAGGACGCTTCGGCAACGCCGAGGAGTTCGGCGCCATCTGCGCTTTCCTGTGCAGCGTCCATGCGGGCTACGTCACCGGCCAGAACGTGCTGGCTGACGGCGGCGCCTATCCCGGCACTTTCTGAGCGGACGGCAATGACGTATCAAGCGGATCTGTTTGCGGGCAAGACGGCGCTGGTGACTGGCGCCACGCAAGGCATCGGGGCGGCGGTTGCCAACCGGCTGGCGTCGCTGGGCGCGCGGACCATAGCTGCCGGGTTGCAATCCGACGCCGGCGAACTGGCGCCGGGTATCGAGGTGCGCCTGGGCGACGTCAGCGACGCGGGCGACGTCGAACGCCTGCTGCAAGGGTTGGACGAGCTGGACATCGTGGTCAACTGCGCCGGCATCATCCGCCGCGGCGCGGAGCATGATCCCGCCGTGTTCGAGCAGGTGCTGGCGATCAACCTGACCGGCACCATGCGCGTATGCGGCGCCGCGCGCGAGAAGCTTGCGCGGCGCGGCGGCTGCATCGTGAACACCGCGTCCATGCTCAGTTTCTTCGGCGGGGCGCTGGTGCCGGCGTATGCGGCGAGCAAGGGCGGGGTGGCGCAGCTGACGAAGTCGCTGGCGCTGGCCTACGCGGCGGACGGCATCCGCGTCAACGCCGTCGCGCCGGGCTGGATCGCCACGCCGCTGACCCGCGCCTTGCAGGACGACCCCGAGCGTTCGGGGCCGATTCTGCAGCGTACCCCGCTGGGGCGCTGGGGCAAGCCGGAAGACGTGGCCGAGGGCGTGACGTTTCTTTGCACGCCGGCGGCCTCGTTCATGACGGGCGTGATCCTGCCCGTGGACGGCGGCTACCTCGTGGCTTGAGCGTTGGCCGCCACCGTGTACGCGCGCAGGCGTTTGCAGGGATAATGGCGGGGCCGCGCCGCAGGGGCGGCCTCGTTACCGCCAACGCCACGTTTTCCGCCATGCCAGAACTGCCGCAAGTCGCCAACCCTCCCGCCGCACAGGTGGCGGGCACAGCCGCCTTCTCGAAGTTCATGCATGTGCTGCAAGTCGTGGCCGATACGCCGGAATCCATGACGGTGGCCGAACTCAGCAAGCGCAGCGGCTATCCGCGGCCGACCGTGTACCGTACGGTGGCCGCGCTGGTGGCCGAACGCCTGCTGGCCGAACATCCGGTCACCGGCAAGCTGAGCCTGGGGCCGCGCCTGATCCAGCTGGCCAGCCGCAGCTGGGGCCGTTCGGAAATGCGGCTGGCCGCCGTCGAGAACCTGAAGCAGTTGCGTGACGTCACCGGCGAGACCGTGCACCTGGCCGTGCCCAACGGCCAGCACATGGTCTACATCGAGAAGCTGGAAAGCCCCAGCGTGGTGCAGATGAATTCGCGCATCGGCACCAACGTCTCCATGTACTCGACGGCGGTGGGCAAGGCGTATCTGGCGATGTTGGACGAGGCGGCTCTGCAGGCCGCGCTGGACATGCTGCCGCAGCCGTTCGCCTGCCATACGCCCAATACCGTCAAGGATACGGCCGCGCTGCGGCGGCAGCTCGAACAGGTGCGCCAGCGCGGCTGGGCCGTGGATGATGAAGAGAACGAGGCCGGCATTTATTGCTTCGGCGCGCCGATTTTCGGGCAGAACGGCGTGCCTGTGGCGGCCATCAGCGTGAGCACGCTGCGATTCCGCCAGAAACCAGATCCGGAAGCGGCCTATGTGGCGCCGCTGCTGGAGGCCTGCCGTGCGATCAGCCAGCGCATTGCAGGCACGCCGATGCTGGCGAGCAGCGATCTGCTCTGACGGGCGGCGCGCCACCGCCCCGGGGCGGTCTACTCGGGCTGGATGCCGGCCTTCTTGATGATCTCGCCCCACTTCTTCGACTCGGCTTGCTGGAACTGCGCCAGTTCTGCCGGCGTGGAGCTTGCCGCGTCCGTGCCCGTTTGCGCATAGAACTGCTTGGCAGGCGCGCTTGAAGTGGCCTTGACCAGCAATTCGTTCAAGCGCTTGACCACATCAGGCGGCGTGCCGGCGGGCGCATACGCGGCAAACCAGTAGCCCATTTCATAGCCTGGCACGCCAGCCTCGGCGATGGTGGGTACGTCCGGCGCCAGCGGCGAGCGTGCCTGGCCGGTCACGCCCAACGCGCGCAGCTTGCCCGACTTGACTTGCGGCAGGCCGGTGGCGGTGTCGGTGATCATCATGTCGATCTGGCCGCCCAGCAGGTCCGTGACCGCCAGCGGATTGCTCTTATATGGCACGTGCAGCAGTTGCACGCCCGCCATCTGTTGCAGCAGTTCGCCGGCGATGCGGCTGCTGGAGCTGCCGCTGCCGAAGCTCAGCTTGCCGGGCGCTTGCTTGGCCTGGGCCAGGAAGTCGCCAACCGTCTTGGCCGGCGAATTGGGATTGACCACCATGATCTGGCCGCCTTTGCCCAGCAGGGTCAGCGGCGCGTAGTCCTTGACCGGATCGTATGTCAGCGTCTTGTAGAGGTGCTCGTTGGCGGCATGCGTGGTGTTTGTGGTGATCAGCACGGTGTAGCCGTCGGGGGCCGCGCGGGCGCCGGCCGCGGCGCCTATCATCGCGCTGGCGCCGGGCTTGTTCTCGATCACCACGGCCTGGCCGGTCTGTTCGGTGACGCCCTGGCCGATGGCGCGGCCGATCTGGTCGGTGGCGCTGCCGGCCGCGAACGGCACGATGAAGGTGATGGGCTTGGCGGGGAACTGGGCCATGGCGCTCAAGGGCAGGGCGGCGGCCAGCAGCAAGGCCAGCCGGCCTTTGGAAGCAATGCGCATGTGTGTCTCCTGTGGATTTTTATAGGAATCGAAATCAGGCGTCCGCGGGACGGTCGCCGGGTATGTCGGGCAGACGGCTGGCCAGCGCAGGGCTGACTTCGACCGTCATGTCCAGCAATCTGAAAGAGAGGCTCTTGCCGTGCGTGTCCAGGTTGAGGGCATCGTTGACGCCGCCGTCCAGCACGCCTTCAAGCACAAAGTTCATCGCATGCAGCGTGGGCAGCGCGTAGCGGGTGACGCGGCTGGGGCGGCGGTACGCGAACCAGTCGGCGACGCGGGCCTCGGTGACCTGTGCATCCAGCACGTCGTAGCATTCCGGATCCCAGGCGATCAGGCTCAGGTTGGAGATGTCGCCCTTGTCGCCGGAGCGGCTGTGCGCCAGGCGGTACAGGGGGACCGAGATCAGCGGCGGATTCATTGCGGGGCTTCCTCCAGGAAGGTCCAGCCGCTGGGCACGGCGTCGCGCGGCAGGGTGCAGGACAGCATGTTCAGGCGCGGGCGCAACGCGGTGCGCACGCCGCCGCCGCCGGCCGGGCCGCAGGTATACAGGGCAGTCACTTCGCGCAGCACGCTTTCGGCAAGCTTGCGGTCCATGTGTTCGGCCGCGACGCGCAGGCGCACGTCGCGCGCATGGCCGTCGGGCAGGGCGGACAGCATGCTGCCGGCGTCATCGCCCAGGATGCTGATGGCGCCGATGAGGTCGGCGCGCAGGCGCAGAGCCGGGTCCAGGCGCTTGCGCACGATATCGGCGGCCAGACGGGCGCGTGCTTCGGCCTGCACCCCGGCATAGGAGATCTCGGCTTCGGCCAGCCAGCCGCCGCGGTAGCAGACGTTGACCTTGAGTTCGGCGGGACGCGCGTGGCCGGTGATGCCGCGCACCGCCACCCGATCGCCGCCCAGTTCGGCCACCTCGGCGCGGCTCAGGTCGGCGACGACGTCCGGCGTCAGGTAGCGCGCGGGATCGTGCACTTCGTACAGCAGCTGTTCTTTGACGGTGCGCGCATCGACCATGCCGCCGGTACCGTCGGCCTTGCCGATCACGAATTCGCCATCCGCATCGATCTCGGCGATGGGAAAGCCGGCTGCGTGCACGTCTGGCACATCCTTCAAGCCGGGCACGCAGAAGTAGCCGCCGCTGACCTGCAGGCCGCACTCCAGCATATGGCCGGCCATGGTGGCACGGCCCAGGCGCTGCCAATCGTCCATGGCCCAGCCGAAATGGGCCAGCGCCGGGCCCAGCGTGAGCGATGGGTCCGACACGCGGCCCGCGACCACGATCTGCGCGCCGGCCCGCAGCGCCTCTGCGATCTCGGCGGCGCCGAGGTAGGCGGTGGCGCTGACCACGTCCCGCCCATCCAGCGCGCCGCCAAGGCGCTGGCGCAGCAGTTCGCGTTGCGCATCGCTGGAGAGCGCGTCGCCATGTACCACTGCGACGCGCGGCGCGGGCAGGCCTTGCTGCTGGGCCAGCGCGGCAATGCGCCGGGCCGCGGCGGCAGGGTTGGCCGCGCCGAAGTTGCCGACGATGCGGATCCCGTGGCGCAGACAGTCGGCCAGCACCGGGCCGACCAGTTCGTCCAGCAAGGGCTCGTAGCCGCGCTCCGGGTCTTCGTTGCGGGCCAACTGGGCCAACGCCAGCGTGCGCTCGGCCAGCGTTTCGTAAATCAGCACGCCGCCGCCGCGGGCGATCAGCGTGCGCACCACGGCGGCGGCGCCGTCGCTGCGGTCGCCGGAGAACCCGGAGGCGCAGCCTATGTGGAGGGGGGCTAGGGACATACGGAGTCAGGGCAGGGGTCTAGGTGTCTGAGGCCCACTATAGGCACGCTCGGCTCATCAGTAAAATAGAAAGATCGGATCAATTCATAGAGAAAAGCCATGAATCTGTCTGCCCGGCAATTGCGCGCGTTCGTGGCCCTGGCCGACGAAAAACACTTCACCCGGGCGGCCCAACGCTGCCACCTGACGCAGCCGGCCTTCAGCGCCCTGATCCGCCAACTGGAGGACAGCGCGGGCATGCGCCTGTTCGACCGCAACACGCGCCATGTGGAGCTGACGGTCGAGGGGCAAGTGCTAGACGCGACGGCGCGCAGGCTGCTGGCCGACATGGACCTGGTCATGGAGGATCTGCGCGACCACGCCGCCAGGCGTCGCGGACGGGTGGCGCTCGCGGCTTTGCCCTCGCTTGCCGCGGGCTGGCTGCCGGGGCTGCTGGCGCGCTTTCGCGAGTCCTATCCAGGCATCACGGTGGACCTGCGCGATGCCCTGCTGGATCCCTGCCTGGACCTGGTGCAGGCAGGGCAGGTGGATTTCGCGGTGGCCTCGCGACGGCCGGACATGAACGACCTGGACAGCGAGTTCCTGCATGCGGACCGTTATTTTCTGGTCTGTCGCGCCGATCATCCGCTGGCAGGGGCGGGCCGCGCCCGGCTGCGCGACATCCTGCGCTATCCCATGATCCAGCTTGCGCGCGGCAGCAGCGTGCGCAAGCATCTGGACGCGGCCTTGGGGGCCGACGCACCGGCGCCGGTGTTCGAGGTCGAGCACCTGGCCACGGCAACGGGGTTGGTGCGCGCGGGGCTGGGCATCTCGGTGGTGCCGGCGATGACGCTGTTCCATTTCGGCGGCGCCGACCTGCGCATCGTGCCGCTGGCCGGCAAGGCCCTGACCCGTCCGCTCTACCTGGTGCGGCGCAAGGGCCGCACGCTATCGGTGGCGGCGCAGGCCCTGTACGACCTGTTGCGGGAGCATCGGGGGGATATCGATAGCCCGGGATTGCCTGGTTTGGATTAGCCGGCTATCGGCTGGCCGACGCAGCGTTGGAACACCGCCTCCAGCGGCGCGTAGTCGCAGATCACGGCGGCGACGTTGGCGTCGACCCATTCCCGTTGCTCCACTGACCACCAACTGATCTCGTAGCCGGCATTGATGATGAGGTGTTCGAACAGGAGACGTTGAGCGCGCCCGTTGCCTTCACGGAAGGGGTGGATCATGTTCAAGTCGCCGTAGGCGACGGCTGCCTCGGCGATCAGCGCGGAGCGCGGCAGCTCCTTGAACCAGTTGGCCCGCGCCAGGGCCGCGAAAATCTTGTCGGCCTCGGGTTCGATCCTGCTTGTATTGCAGAAGCGCGTGCCGCCTTTTGAGATATCGATGGTGCGCAACTCGCCCGCCCAGTCGTAGAGATCCTGAAAGAGCGTGCGATGGAGTCGCTTCAGGTACGCGAGGTCGTAGGGAGGCAGGGAAAAATCGATCTGGCTGGCGGCGATCTCGGAAAGATCTTGCTCAGCCTGCGCGAGCAGCGCATCGTCCCGGATGTCCAGCCGGTTGCGCAGCGTGAAGCTGCCGGGGTAGCAGTACGGATCCTGTCCGGTGCCGTACTTGTCCAATGTCAGGCGGGCTTGCGATAGGCGCGCAACACCGTTTCGCGCGAGGGCAGTTCGCGCTTGGCGTCGGCGGGCGTGGCCGGGTAGCCTTCCAGGCGCATGCTGGCCGCGTAGTTGGAGCGGCGCACCTTTGCCCAGTAGTCCAACTTGGCTTGCAGGCTGGTGTTCTTCAAGGGAAACGCCTCGTTTGAAATGCTGCGGGATAGCCTGATGATTATAACGAAGCTGCACTGGGCTTGGCTTGTCCGGCCCTGCGGCAAGTACTTCTGGTTCCGTCGTGCAGCCACCCTAGGGCATCCAGCCACTTTCGCAAATGTCTATTGCTGGATAAACTTCGATAGTTGTAGTTTCTATCCGACTTTCGAAGGATTCCGCCCATGAGCAAGCAAATCATCCATACCGACACCGCGCCCGCCGCGGTAGGCCCTTACTCGCAAGCGGTTGCCGTAAGCGGCACCAAGACTGTCTACCTCTCGGGCCAGATCGGCCTGGAGCCGGGCACTGGCGACCTGGTCTCCGAGAACTTCGATGCGCAGGTGCGTCAGGCTTTCGCCAACATGCAGGAAGTCATCAAGGCTGCCGGCGGCACGTTGGACAATGTGGTCAAGCTGACACTGTTCCTGACCGACCTGGGCAAGTTCACGGCCGCCAACGCCATCATGGCCGAGATCATTCCCCAGCCGTTCCCGGCGCGCTCGACCATCGGCGTGGCCAGCCTGCCCAAGGGCGCGCAGTTCGAAGTCGAAGCCATCCTGGTCCTGTAAGGCCCGTCCGGACTTTTCAATCCAGGGGTTCGTTTCTCCATGCCGGCCGCAGCCGCGGCTTCCAAGCGACCCGGCGCCGACAACAAAGGCGCCGGCCGTGCAATGACGGATACGGAGCGCAAGCTCCGTAACCTGGGTCTGGTGCTGCCCGAGGACTTCGTGCTGCACCTGCCGCTGCGCTACGAGGACGAAACCCGCATCATGCCGATCAGCGCCCTGCGGCCCGGTTTTGCCGGGCAGGTCGAGGGCGAGATCACCAAATCCGAGGTCCTCTACCGGCCCCGGCGCCAGCTGACCGCCACGCTGGCGGACGACAGCGGCGAACTGCAATTGCGCTGGCTGAACTTCTACCCCAGCCAGCAGAAGCAAGTCACCGTGGGCAAGCGCCTGCGTGCGCGCGGCGAGGTCCGCGGCGGCCTGTTCGGGCGCGAGATGGTGCATCCGCGCATGACCAATGCCGATGCGCCGCTGCCCACGGCGCTCACGCCGGTCTATCCCAGCACCGAAGGGCTGCCGCAACTGACGTTGCGCCGCGCCATCGCGCAGGCGCTGGACCGCGCCGACCTGTCCGACACCTTGCCCGACGAGGCGCGGGCGCGCTATGACCTGCCGCCGTTCGAGCCAGCCATCCGCGCGCTGCATACGCCTGCGCAGGGCGAGTCCGAGCAGGCCTTGCTGGACCGCGTGCATCCCGCCTGGCGGCGCATCAAGTTCGATGAACTGCTCGCGCAGCAATTGTCGCTGGCGGCCGCGCGGGCCGCGCGCCGGATAAAGGAAGCCGAGTCGCTGCCCGTGCGCAACGAGGCCGGCGGCCTGGTCGCCAGGCTGTACGAAACCTTGCCGTTCAAACTGACTGGCGCGCAGGAGCGCGTGGTTCAGGAAATCTCCGCCGATCTGGCCAAGCCGTATCCCATGCATCGCTTGTTGCAGGGCGATGTGGGCAGCGGCAAGACGGTCGTGGCGGCCATCGCCGCCGCCCAGGCCATCGCCAGCGGCGCGCAGGTGGCGCTGATGGCGCCCACCGAAATTCTGGCCGAGCAACACTTCCGCAAACTGGTGTCGTGGCTGCAGCCATTGGGCGTGAATGTGGCCTGGCTGAGCGGCAGCCTGTCCGCCAAGGCGCGCCGTGAAGCGGCGGCCGCCGCCGCTGACGGCAGCGTGCAGTTGGTCGTGGGCACGCAGGCGCTGATCCAGGATCACGTCGAATTCCACCGCCTGGGCTTGTCCATCGTGGACGAGCAGCACCGCTTCGGCGTCGGACAGCGCCTGGCGCTGACGCGCAAGGGCGAAACCGTGCGCGGGCGCAACGTGCCGCACCAGCTCAACATGAGCGCGACGCCGATCCCGCGCACGCTGGCCATGACCTTCTTCGCCGATCTGGACGTGTCCGTCATCGACGAGCTGCCGCCGGGGCGCAGTCCCGTGCTGACCAAGCTGGTGTCGGACGCAAGGCGCGAGGAAGTCATCGCCCACATTGCCCAGGCCGCGCGCGGCGGGCAGCAGGCCTACTGGGTCTGTCCGCTGGTCGAGGAAAGCGAGGCCCTGGAACTCCAGACCGCCGTGGACACCTACGAAGGCATGCGGGTCGACCTGCCGGACCTGCGCATCGGGCTGGTGCACGGCCGGCTGCCGCAAGCCGAAAAGGCCGCCGTGATGCAGGCCTTCCGCGATGGCGAAGTCGACCTGCTGGTCGCCACCACCGTGATCGAAGTGGGCGTGGACGTGCCGAACGCCTCGCTCATGGTGATCGAACACGCCGAGCGTTTCGGGCTGGCCCAACTGCATCAGCTGCGCGGCCGGGTAGGGCGCGGCACCGCCGAATCGGTCTGCGTGCTGCTCTATCAGACGCCGCTGTCGCAAGTGGCGCGCGAACGCCTGCGGGCCATGTTCGAGACCTCGGACGGTTTTGAAATCGCCCGCCGCGACCTGGAACAGCGCGGTCCGGGAGAGTTCCTGGGTACGCGCCAGTCCGGCATGGCGCTGCTGCGCTTCGCCGACCTGGAAACGGACGCGGCCATTGCCGAAGACGCGCGCGATGCCGCGGTCTGGCTGCGCGCCGAACATCCGGCCGCGGTCGAGGCGCACCTGGCGCGCTGGATGCGCGGGCGCGAGGATTTCCTGCGCACCTGACCATGCAGCCAGCCGCCAACCTTAATCTAGCAAGCGCCAGCCGCAAGGCTGGGGCATAACCCCCGGGGGCGTAGTCCACCATGACTCTCACCGAACTCAAGTACATCGTCGCCGTTGCGCGCGAACGGCATTTCGGCCGGGCGGCCGAGGCCTGTTTCGTCAGCCAGCCCACGCTCTCGGTAGCGATACGCAAGCTCGAGGACGAATTGGGCGTCACGCTGTTCGAGCGTGGCGGCGCCGAGGTCGGCGTCACCCCCATCGGCCAGCGCATCGTGGCGCAGGCGCAGAAGGTGCTGGAAGAAAGCGCCAGCATCAAGGAGATCGCGCGCCAGGGGCACGACCCGTTGGCCGGCCCCTTGCGCGTCGGCGTCATCCACACCATAGGTCCGTACCTGTTGCCGCGGCTGGTGCCGGAGCAGATCCGCCGCACCCCGCAGATGCCGCTGCTGCTGCAGGAGAATTTCACGGTGCGCCTGGTCGAGCTGCTGCGCCAGGGCGAGATCGATTGCGCCATCATGGCTTTGCCGCTGCCGGAGGCCGGCCTGGTCATGCAACCCTTGTACGACGAGCCCTTTGTGGTGGCCGTGCCGAATGACCACGAGCTCGCCCGGCGCCAGGCGATCGACGCGCAGGACTTGAAGCAGCAGACCATGCTGCTGCTGGGCAGCGGCCACTGCTTCCGCGACCAGGTGCTCGAAGTCTGTCCCGAGCTGTCGCGCTTTTCGGCCGCCAGCGACGGCATCCAGCGCACCTTCGAAGGCTCCTCGCTCGAGACCATCCGCCACATGGTCGCGGCCGGCATCGGCGTGACCGTGCTGCCCGTGACCGCGGTGCCGGAGCAGCCGCCTTCCAACAGCCTGCTGCGCTATCTGCCATTTGACGGCCACGTGCCGGAGCGCCGCGTGGTGTTGGCCTGGCGCCGCAGTTTCCCGCGGCTGGCCGCCATCGAGGCGCTGGCGCAAGCGGTCTATGCCTGCGAGCTGCCCGGCGTGAAGATGCTGACCGACGAGGTCGCGGCAGTGCAGGATTGATTCCCGGGCCGCTTTCAGGCGGCTTCGCGCGCGCGGTTTGCGCCGCGTCAAAAGGTCGCAGGACTGATTGATAAAAGCGGCGGATATTGCGGCATTTCGCCGTATTTGCAGTGTTATCCTTGTTTCGCACATTCATCCCTAGGAGCTAGCAATGGCCAAGTCCCCCAAGAAGACCTCCAGCGTTCCGCGCATCAACATCGGTATCTCGGACAAGGACCGCGCCGCAGTCGCCGGCGAACTGTCCAAGCTGCTGGCCGACTCGTACACGCTGTACCTGATGACGCACAATTTCCACTGGAACGTCACGGGGCCGATGTTCAACACGCTGCACCTGATGTTCATGACCCAGTACACAGAAGAGTGGAACGCGCTGGACAGCATCGCCGAGCGCATCCGCGCGCTGGGCCACTACGCGCCGGGCACCTACCGCGAATTCAGCAAGCTGTCCTCCATCGCCGAGCCGGACTCGGTGCCGGAAGCCCTGGAAATGGTGCGTCTGCTGGTGACCGCCAACGAATCCGTCGCCAAGACGGCGCGCGCCGCTTTCGAGAAGGCCGATGCCGCCAACGACCAGCCCACGGCCGACCTGCTGACGCAGCGCCTGGACGTGCACGAAAAGAACGCCTGGATGCTGCGCAGCCTGCTGCAGTGATAGCGGCCGACGCCACATGAAAAACGGAGCCTCGCGGCTCCGTTTTTTTCAGCATCGGAAATGAGTCAGGCCTGATGCGACAGCGGCCGTGCCGGTATGGGCGCGATCCGCTCGGGCGGCGGCGTCACCCGCCACACCGCGCGCCGGCGCAGCGCGCCCAGGAGCTTCAAGCCCTGCGGCCAGTCGTCCAGGCCGCTCTCGGCGTTGATGTGGCCAGCGCCCGGCACGACCACCAGCCGGCTGCCCCAATCGCGCGCAAACGCGCGGGCGCGTTCCAGCTGGCAATAGGGATCGTCGTCGCTCGCCACCACCACGCTTTGGAAGGGCAGGGAATGCCGTGGCACAGGTCCGAAGCTTCTCAAACAGGCGGGAGCATTTTCGCGTTCCACGTCGGCAGGCGCCACCAGCAGCGCGCCCGCGACCTTGGCGCGCAGTGGCACCGGCAGGGCGGCGCTGATCAGGCAACCCAGGCTGTGCGCGATCAGGAGCACGGGGCTGCGGGCCTCGTTCACCTCGGTCGCCAGCGCCGCGATCCATTCGCCGGGAGCCGGATGTTCCCAGTCGCGTTGCTCGACGCGGCGCGCATGCGGCAGCAGGGCCATCCAGCGCGATTGCCAGTGTTGCGGTCCGGAGTTTTTCCATCCGGGGACGATGATCGGTTGGAGTCTCATGGCGGCCATGATGCCGCGCGGCCTTAGTAACGCAAACGAATAAATCGTCTTTTGCATATACGCCAGCGGGCATAAGGGCGCACCCCGAACAATGCCGCAGCGCAATAATCGGAGGGGTATCAAAGTGGTCGAAAACTGGCCTGAGAAGGGCAATTTTTCAGTGTATGCTTGCCGTGCAATCGCAATGCAACCGGGCGTGACCAGGGCCGAAACCCCTGCAAAGGGCAGTCCAGCAGGCATGCTTGGCCTGGAGATGATCCGGCGTCCGACCCGGTGCAAAAACTAACGATTACAAATCATTAGAGGAGTCCACACATGAAGCCAGTATTTCGTCTGACCCCGGTCATTGCAGCGCTGGGCGTCGCAGCCGGTCTGGCGTTTGCCTCGGGAGCGCAAGCGCAAACCATCAAGATCGGCGTCGTCGGCCCCACCACCGGCGCGGTCACGCAGTATGGCGATATGGTCCGTGAAGGGGTCGATACCGCAGTCGAGCGCATCAACGCCGCCGGCGGCATCAACGGCAAGAAGCTGGAAACCGTCGTGATCGACGACGGCTGCGAACCCAAGCAAGGCCCGGTCGCCGCCAACCGCGTGGTCAACAGCAAGATCGGTTTCGTCGTCGGCCACGTCTGCTCGGGCGCCACCATCGCCGCCGCCGACGTCTACAACAATGAAGGCGTGGTCATGGTCACGCCGTCCGCCACGTCGCCGGCCCTGACCGACGGCAAGAACTACGAGTTCATCTTCCGCACCATCGGCCGCGACGACCAGCAAGGTCCTGCCGCCGCCAAGTTCATCCTGGACAAGATCAAGCCCAAGAAGGTCGCCGTGCTGCATGACAAGCAGTCCTACGGCCAGGGCATCGCCACCGCGGTCAAGAACGACCTGGAGAAGGGCGGCGTGGCCGTCGCCGTGTTCGAAGGCATCAACGCCGGCGACAGCGACTACTCGGCCGTCATCACCAAGCTGAAGAGCCAGGGCGTGGACTTCGTCTATTACGGCGGCTACCACCCTGAAATGGGCCTGCTGCTGCGCCAGGCGGCCGAACAGGGCGTGAAGGCCAAGTGGATGGGCCCGGAAGGCACGGGCAACCCCGACATCAACGCCATCGCCGGCGACGCCGTCGAAGGCATGCTGTTGACGCTGCCGGCCGACTTCACCCAGAACGCCGCCAACGCCGACATCGTCAAGGCCTTCGAAGCCAAGAAGCGCAACGCCAGCGGCGCCTTCCAGATGACCGCCTACACGGCCACCCAGGTCATCGCGGACGGCATCAAGGGCGCTGGCAGCGACGACCCGACCAAGGTCGCCAAGTACCTGCACGCCAATTCCTTCGATACGCCGATCGGCAAGGTGTCCTGGAACAAGCAGGGTGACCTGACGAACTTCCAGTTCGACGTGTTCACCTGGCACAAGGACGGTTCCAAGACCGTCTACAAGTAAGTCCAGGCGCGGGCCGCCGGCCCGCGAGACCGGCGGACCCCCTGGCGGTTCCGCAGGAAACCGGGCCGGAAGCGACAGTCTTCCGGCCCGGTTTTTTTGTTCTTCCGACGGCCCGGAAACCGGCTCGGCGCGTTCCGGTCGAACGCGCGCCCGCCGCATTTGCGTAGAATGCGGCGCCATCGACCTCACTTTTTCTGTCTGGACACCATGACCAAGGCCTTGTTAGTCGAAGACGATCCGAAACTATCGCGCCTGATCGCGCAGTTCCTGGAGCAGCACGGTTTCCATGTTGCCCAGGCCTACCGCGGCGATCACGCGGTGGAGGCATTCCGCAGGCATGACCCGGCCATTACCATCCTGGACCTGATGCTGCCCGGCCGTGACGGCCTGCAGGTCTGCCGTGATCTGCGCGCGTTTTCATCAGCCCCCATCCTTATGCTGACGGCCCGCGAGGACGACCTGGACCAGATCCTGGGCCTGGAGTCGGGCGCGGACGACTACGTCATCAAGCCCGTGGAGCCGCGCGTGCTGCTGGCGCGGGTGCGGGCGCTGCTGCGCCGGCACAGCCAGCTGGACGAGCCGCCGGAGCGCCTGGAGTTCGGTCCGCTGGTCATAGACCGGCGTACGCGCGCCGTGGTGCATGCCGGTTCCGAAGTGGACCTGACCACAATGGAGTTCGAGATGCTCTGGGCGCTGGCCAGCCAGGCCGGCCAGGTGCTGACCCGCGACGACTTGCTCAATGCGGTGCGCGGCATCGAATTCAACGGACTGGACCGCAGCGTCGACGTCTGCGTCAGCAAGCTGCGGCGCAAGCTGGATGACGACCCGCGCGATCCGGCGCGCATCAAGACCGTGTGGGGCAAGGGCTATCTGTTCTCGCCCAAGGCGCACGAGAGCGGTGATGCTTAAGTTTGTCCTGCGGCTGTTCGTGGTGCTGGCGGTGGGCTTCGTCATTTCCAACGAAGTCGTGGACCGATCCGCCAACTACTTCTTCGAACCCGTCAGCGACGCCTACACGCGCGAAGCGGTGCGGGGCCAGATCCACAGCCTGGTGCAGGAACTGAGCCGCGTGCCGCCATCCGAGCGCGAGGCGCACGTGCGCGACGCGCTGGCGCCGTACTACGGCCTGGCGCTCAAGGTGGTCGACGCCGAAAGCTACGGCGCCACCAAGGACGAGCGCGCCATGGTGGAGTCCGGCAGCTTCTTCGTGCGCGACAAGCAGCAGACCTTTGTGGCGGCGATTCCCGGTCCGGGCAGGCAATGGCTGGAGGTCAAGCTGCCGCCCGAGCCGGACATCGGCCCCTGGCTGATGGCCGCGGTGTATTCCGCCCTGGGCTTGTTGCTGTGCGCCTTCATGCTGGTGTGGGCGTTGCCCATCTGGCGCGACCTGGAGGCCCTGAAGACCGCCGCCCTGCGCATGGGCCAGGGCGACCTGCAAGCCCGGGCGCGCCTGTCGCGCCATTCCAGCATCCGCAACCTGGGCGACACCTTCAACCAGATGTCAGACCGCATCAGCGCGCTGGTGGGCAACCAGCGCGACCTGACCAATGCCGTGTCGCACGAGCTGCGCACGCCGATCGCGCGCCTGTCGTTCGAACTGGACATGATGGACCGCGAGGACGACCCGGCCGCGCGCAAGCGCCTGGTCGAGGAAATGAAGAGCGACGTGGCCGAACTGGACGCCATGGCCTCGGAATTGCTGATGTATGCGCGCCTGGAACACAAGGGCGACGGCGTGGCGCTGCAGCCGCAGGACGCGCGCGGCTGGCTGGATTCGGTGGTGCAGCATGCCGGCTTCGAGGCCGGCGTGTCGGGCGTGCGCTGCGAAGTGGCACTGTGCCAGGTGCCCGAGGTGCACTTGCACCAGCGCTACATGACGCGCGCCTTGCTCAACCTGCTGCAGAACGCCATCCGGCATGCCGGCCGGCAGGTCCAGGTCAGCTTGATCAGTCCGGGCGCGCGCGAGTACGTGCTGATCGTGGACGACGACGGCCCCGGCATCCCGCCTGCCGATCGCGAGCGGATCTTCGAACCTTTCATCCGCCTGGACGAAAGCCGCGACCGCGGGACGGGTGGGGTGGGGTTGGGCCTGGCCATCGTGAGCCGGGTGGCTCGCTGGCACAACGGGACCGTGCAGGCAAGCGACAGCCCCTTGGGCGGCGCGCGTTTCGTGGTTGCCTGGAAGACCGCCTGAAGCCTGGCGGGGTGCGGCGCGGCACAACGTAAACAAACTTCACAATCCGCCGCCGCAATCTTCACAAACTCCATACAAAGCGGGAAAGATCGCGGGCAGGCGCCTGGATAGCATGACGGCAGTTCTCTTCAGAGGTCTTGCCGCCAGCCATGTTTTCCCTCAGCCGCCTGGTTGCCGTAGGTATGTTGCTGGTCGCCGCGGGCGGTTGCCAGGGCGTTCCTCCCGACGCGCCGCCGCCGATCGCCCAGGGCGACTACAAGGCGGTGGTGGGCTACCTGGCCCAGCGCATCCCCTATGACATGGACGCTTCCGACGTGCCGGGCCTGTCGATCGCAATCGTCGACGACCAGCGCGTGGTGTGGAGCACGGGCTTCGGCTACGCGGACCCGCTGCGCCACCGCAGCGCCACCAGCGACACGCTGTACCGCGTAGGGACCATCACCAAAATCGTCACGGCCGCGGGCGTGCTGCGCGCCGCCGATGACGGGCGTCTGGCGCTGGACCAGCCGGCCTCGCAGGCGCTACCCGATTGGGACATCCAGCCGCGCCGCGGCGCCATGCAATGGCTGGGCACGCATCCCTTCACCGCCCGCAATCTGCTGGCCGTGCACCCAGGATCGTTGGAAGACACCATGGGACGCGCGCGCGCTGACATGGCCTACGCCCTGTTGGGGGACATGGTTGCGCATGTGGCGAGCGAACCGTTCGACACCTACGTGCGCCGCACCATCCTGCAGCCGCTGAACATGCCGCGCGCCGGGTTCCATCCCGATCCGCGCATGCTCGAACTGCGCGCCTCGGGCTACCGTCGCGGCGCGCCCTGGACCGAAGCGCCTCAGCCCAACGAAGCGGCCGACGGCCTTTGGCTCAGCACGTCGGAGATGGCGCGCTTCTCCAGCATGCTTTTTGCCGACGGTCTTTACCAAGGCCGACGCGTGCTGAATGCCGACTCGGCCCGCGCCGTACTCGACATGGAAACGGTGGAAGGCGGGTTGGCGCTGGAATGCCGCCTGGCCTTGTCCTGGCTGGCTGCACCCTGTGGCGACGATATCGCCGGCACGCCATTGCGCCTGCATAGCGGCGCCACTGAAGCCTTCCATTCGCGTCTGGTGCTGGCGCCGCGCGACAAGCTGGCGGTGCTGGTCATGAGCAATTCCGACACCAGCGAGTCCTTGGTGGCCTCGGTGTCGACGATGGCGATGGCGCTGATGCGCCAGGCCAAGCAGGGCGCAATCACCCAATAGATGGGGCCGTTCCCGGCTCCACGGTTTTACCCCCCCCTCAACCTCGTTTCTTGGAAGCTGTTATGAAGCGAAAAATCCGTTCCACCCTGTTTACGCGCGGCGCCGGCGCTGCTTGCCTGCTGGCTTTAGTCCCGGGACTGTCCCTGGCCGATGACGCTGCGAACAGTTCCGTCTACGGCCAGCGCGGGGCCAGCTCGCGCGGGTTGACGGTGGCGACGGGGGAGGGGCCGGCCGACGAATGGCTGTTCTACGGCACGCTGGGCGCGGGCTACGCGCCGCGCTACAGCGGCAGTGACGAGTATTCCGCCGTGCCGATCATCGGCCTGGGCGTGCGCAGCCCCGGTGGCTTCTTCCTCAGCACCGACCACGGCCTGGGCTGGGAAACCCAGGCCCTGGACAGCACGTTCCGCTTTTATCTTGCGCCCAGCGCTTCGCGCAAGGACCACAAGAAGGGGTTCGAGGGCTCGGACAAGCTGCGCGGCATGGGCGACATCGAAAGCCGCGCGCAGATCGGTATGGACGCTGAAACGACGATAGGCCCAGTGACCCTGTCGGCAACGGTGGCGCATGCATTCAAGAAGGGCGACAACCGCGACGTAGGCAGCGCTTACACCATGTTCAACCTGGGAGCCAGCACCACCGTGTACGAGGGTAGCGCCGGGGCGATTTCGCTGGCGCTGTCCGGCACTTTCGGCGACGGCAATTACATGCGCACCTGGTATGGCGTCAGCGGCAACCAGTCGGCAAAGTCCGGCTATCGCAAGTACACGCCCAAGGGCGGTCTGGAAAGCGTGGGCCTGGGCGCGACCTGGGCCGTGCCGCTCTCCAAGTCCTGGTCGTGGACCACGTCGGCGGAAGCGCGGCGCCTGTACGGCGACGCGGCGGACAGTCCCATCGTGCGGGATCGTGCGCAGTACACCATCGGCACCATGATGACGTACACGTATTGATCGGGGGGAAGCCCGTTCCCGGCCGGGAGCGGGTGAGACGGAAGCGGGCGGGCGCAGCCGCCGCTTCCGTCCAGCGATGGCTTTACAGGCCTTGCACGCGGCGGCCGCTGTCGGCCTCGAACCAGTGCAGCGGATGGCGGCCGTCCGGGCCCAGGCTGACGCGGTCGCCGACCTTGGCCGACGACTCGGACAGCTGGCGCGTGGTGCAACGCACGACCAGCATGTTCTTGCCGCAGCGGCTGTGGACCAGCTGTTCGGAACCCAGCGTTTCGACCATTTCGACTTCGGCCGGCACGCCCTGGGTGTTCAGCAGCATGTGCTCGGGACGCATGCCCATGATGATCTTGCGGCCGCGCACTTGCGAGGGAACCTGCAGCGGCGAGATGTCCAGCGCGATGCCGTCCAGCGTCTGCACCGTGCCGTCGCCCGCGACGTTGACTTCCATCAGGTTCATCGGCGGCGAACCGATGAAGCCGGCGACGAAGGTCGAGGCGGGCTTTTCGAACACTTCCATCGGCGTGCCGATCTGCTCGGGCACGCCCTGGTACATGACGATCATGCGGTGGGCCAGCGTCATGGCCTCGACCTGGTCGTGGGTCACGTACAGGCTGGTGGTGCCCAGGCGGCGATGCAGCTTCATGATTTCCAGGCGCATCGCCACGCGCAGCTTGGCGTCCAGGTTCGACAGCGGTTCGTCGAACAGGAACACCTTGGGTTCGCGCACGATGGCGCGGCCCATGGCCACGCGCTGGCGCTGGCCGCCGGACAGGGCGCGCGGGCGGCGGTCCAGCAGGTGACCGAGTTCCAGGATCTGCGCGGCCGCGTCCACGCGCTTCTTGATCTCGTCCTTGGAGAACTTGCGGATCTTCAAGCCGTAGGCCATGTTCTCGAACACGGTCATGTGCGGGTAGAGCGCGTAGTTCTGGAACACCATCGCGATGTCGCGCTCGGCGGGTTCCAGGTTGTTTACGACCTTGTCGTCGATGACGATTTCGCCGCCGGTGACGGTTTCCAGGCCGGCGACCATGCGCATCAGCGTGGATTTGCCGCAGCCCGAGGGGCCGACGATGACGATGAATTCACCGTCCTTGACGTCCATGTCGATGCCATGGATGACCGGCACATTGCCGGCATAGGTTTTCTTGACGTTGCGAAAGCTGAGAGTAGCCATGAGTTATTCGTGTTCGGAGTCGTGTTCGGGTGGGCGAGGGCGGGTGACCGTCACTTTTCAGTGTCGACCAGACCCTTGACGAACCATTTCTGCATCAGGATGACGACCAGCGCCGGCGGGATCATCGCAAGCATGGCGGTGGCCATGGTGATGTTCCATTCGGTCACGCTGTCGCCGCCGCTGATCATCCGCTTGATGCCGATGACGACGGGGTACATGTCTTCCTGCGTGGTCACGAGCAGCGGCCACAGGTATTGGTTCCAGCCGTAGATGAACTGGATTACGAACAGCGCGGCGATGCTGGTCTTGGACAAGGGCAGCAGCACGTCGCGGAAGAAGCGCACCGGACCCGCGCCGTCGATGCGCGCGGCCTCGATCAGCTCGTCCGGCACCGTCAGGAAGAACTGGCGGAACAGGAAGGTGGCGGTTGCCGAGGCGATCAGCGGCAAGGTCAACCCGGCGTAGCTGTTGAGCAGGCCGAGGTCGGCCACCACCTTGTAGGTGGGCGCGATACGGACTTCGACCGGCAACATCAGGGTGACGAAGATCATCCAGAAGAAGAACATGCGGCCGGGGAAGCGGAAATACACCACCGCGAAAGCCGACAGCAGCGAGATGGCGATCTTGCCGATGGAAATCGCCAGCGCCATGATCAGGCTGACGTACATCATGCGGCCCACGGGCGCGCCCGACGAACCGCCGGACGAGCCGCCGAACAGCGCCTGCATGTAGTTGTCGACGAAATGCTTGCCGGGGATGAGGGACATCGGCGCGGACGCCACTTCCTGCGCGGTCTGGGTGGACGCGACGAAAGTGACGTAGAGCGGAAATGCCACCATCGCCACGCCGCAGAGCAGAATGACGTGGGCCAGAATATCCAGCCAGGGACGGCGTTCAACCATTGTTTATAGCCTCGGACAAAATCAATACTGCACTTTGCGGTCGACGTAGCGGAACTGCACGACCGTCAAGGCAATCACAATGAACATCAGCACCACCGACTGCGCCGCGGACGAACCGAGGTCCAGGCCGCGGAAGCCGTCGCTGTACACCTTGTAGACCAGGATGGAGGTCGACGTGCCCGGACCGCCCTGCGTGGTCGTGTCCACCACGGCAAAGGTGTCGAAGAAGGCGTAGATGATGTTGACCACCAGCAGGAAGAACGTGGTGGGCGAGAGCAACGGGAACACGATGCTCCAGAAGCGGCGCGACGGGCTTGCGCCGTCGATCGCGGCGGCTTCGATGAGCGAGCGCGGAATCGATTGCAGGCCGGCCAGGAAGAACAGGAAGTTGTACGACACCTGCTTCCACACGGCGGCGATCAGCACCAGGGTCATGGCCTGGTTGCCGTCCAGGCGCGGGTTCCAGTCGACGCCGGCATGGCGCAGGGCCACGGCCAGGATGCCGACGGAAGGCGAAAACAGGAACAGCCACAGCACGCCGACCACGGCGGGCGCCACGGCGTAGGGCCAGATCAGCAGCGTCTTGTAGAGGCCGGCGCCGCGGATGACGCGATCTGCCATGACGGCCAGCAGCAAGGACACGCCCAAACCGACCACTGCCACGAGGATCGAGAATACGGCGGTGACGCGGAAGGAATCCAGGTAGGCCTGTTGCGAAAACAGGTCCATGAAGTTGTCCAGTCCGACGAACTCGGAGGACAGTCCGAATGCATCTTCCAGCCGCAGCGATTGCCACATGGCCTGGCCGGCCGGCAGGAAGAAGAAGACCACGGTAATGATGATCTGCGGCAGGAGCAGCAGATAGGGCAAGGTCTTGTGCCCGAATACAACGCGTTTTTCCATAGGGGGAACCCAAGGTACAGAAAAGCGGCGGTTGGAGTAACCGCCGCCTGAAACCGCCTTCGTAAAATACGAGAGGCTTAAAGCCCTAAAAACCGCAGGGCCTTAAGCCTTGTACTGCCTGGCGCAAAACAGCCCAAGTCCTTGTCACGGCATGGAAAATACCGATTGACAGGACCGGGCCGGTATCGCGGAAGGGCGTTACTTTACACTCTTCTCGAACTTTTCCAGCAGCTCGTTGCCGCGCTTGACGATGTTGTCGGCGCCGTCCTTGGCGCTGACCTTGCCCGAAACGACGCGTTCGATTTCGGCGTCTTCGATTTCACGGATCTGCGGCAGGAAGCCCAGGCGCAGGCCGCGCGATTGCGCGGTGGTTTCGACGTTCAGCTGCTTGACGCCGACTTCGGTGCCCGGGTTCTTGTCGTAGAAGCCGTCCTTCTTGGTCAGCTCGTAGGCAGCCTTGGTGACGGGCACGTAGCCGGTCTGCTGGTGCCAGCGGGCGGCGATTTCCGGGCTGGCCAGGAACTTGAAGAACGCGGTCACGCCCTTGTAGGTTTCCGGCTTCTTGTTGGCGAAGACCCACAGCGAAGCGCCGCCGATGATGGTGTTCTGCGGCGCGCCTTGCACGTCGGCGTAGTAGGGCAGGGTCGAGGTGCCGAATTCGAACTTGGCGTTCTTGGCGATGTTGGCGCGCAGGCCGGACGAACCGGTGATCATGGCGCACTTGCCGCTGATGAACAGCGAGTTCGGCTCGTCGCCGCGGCCGCCGTACATGAAGATGCCTTCCTTGCCCAGCTTGGCCAGGTTTTCCAGGTGGCGCACGTGCAGCGGGGTGTTGATGGCGATGCGGGCGTCCAGGCCGCCGAAACCGTTGTCCTTGGTGGCGTACGGCACGTTATGCCAGGCCGAGAACGTTTCCAGCTGGACCCACGACGGCCAGGAGGTGGTGTAGCCGCATTCCTGACCTGCGGCCTTCAGCTTCTGGCCGGCGGCGGCCAGCTCTTCCCAGGTCTTGGGCGGCTTGTCGGCGTCCAGGCCGGCCTTCTTGAAGGCGTCCTTGTTGTAGTAGAACACCACGGTCGAGCTGTTGAAGGGCATCGACACCAGCTTGCCGTCGGCCGACGAGTAATAGCCGGCCACGGCGCCGATGAATTCCTTCGGATCGATCGGGTTGCCGACTTCTTCCGACATCTGCTGCACCGGCTTGATGGCGCCCTTGGCGTACATCATGGTGGCGGTGCCGACTTCGAACACCTGGAGGATGTCCGGGGCGTTGCCGGCGCGGAACGCGGCGATGCCGGCGTTCATGGATTCACCGTAGTTGCCCTTGTAGACTGCCTTGACTTGGTAGTCGGGGTTCTTTTTGTTGAATTCGTCGACCAGGCCGTTCACGCGATCGCCCAGCGCGCCTTCCATCGAGTGCCAGAATTGGATCTCGGTGGCGGCATGCGCGGAGGCGCCTGCAAAAGCCGTCATGATGGCGGCAAAGGTTAAGGCAATACGGTGGGATCGCATAGAGAGGTTCCTCCAGTTGGGCGTGACGCGACCGGGTTGTCCGGGCGCAGAAAACACGACACCTTATGAATTGTTTGTGACAAAACCGTGACTTTCACATCACTCCAAACGCCTGTCAAATTGCGCGTTTTAGGCGCGAACGAACATTTTTCTTTTTTTTCCCAACGAGAACTCCCGTTTACAATCGGCTCCTATGAAAAACGAACTTTCGATTGCGTTCATCGGCGGCGGCAATATGGCCGCTGCCCTGGCCTCGGGCCTGGCCGGCAAAGTATGCGCCGCCGGCAACATACATGTCATTGACATAAACCAGGATTCGCATGCCGCCTGGCAGGCCCGCGGCATGACCACCGCGACGGCTCCGGGCGAGGCCCTGGCGCGGTGCCGCGTCTGGGTGTTCGCTGTCAAGCCACAGAACATGAAGGACGTTGTGGCTTCCACGCGTCAATGGTTGCGCGAAGACACTTTGGTGGTAAGCGTGGCGGCCGGTATCCGCGCCGATACGCTGGCGGCCTGGCTCGGTACGCCCGAGGCGCCGTTCAAGCGCCTGGTGCGCTGCATGCCGAACACGCCGGCCCTGGTGGGCGCCGGCATTACCGGCCTGGCGGCGCTGGACGGGGTGGACGCTGCCGACCGCGACCTGGCGGCGCGATTGCTGTCCAGCGTGGGTGAAGTGGTGTGGGTCGCCGATGACGCCGCGCTTGATGGCGTGACGGCCTTGTCGGGCAGCGGCCCGGCTTATGTATTCCTGTTCCTGGAAGCGCTGGTGGCGGGCGGCCAGAAGGTCGGCCTGACGGCAGAACAGGCCAAGCAACTGGCATTGGGCACGCTGGCCGGGGCGACGCGCCTTGCCGCCGAGTCCTCTGAACCGCTGGCCACCCTGCGTGAACGTGTCACCTCCAAGGGCGGCACCACGGCGGCGGCGCTCAATGCGTTCGGCGCGGCCGGGTTTGCCGCCATCGTCGAAGACGCCATGGCGGCCGCCGCCCGACGCTCGCGCGAGCTGGCGGAGGAGTTCGGCAAATGACGGCCACGGACGGGGGCACAGGCTCCCGGCGCTTTGCGCTCATGAGCCGGCCGCAGTTCGCCATTGCCGTGTTGTGCATGCTGGTGGTGGTGGTCGGCTCGAACATCCTGGTGCAGGTGCCGCTGAACGACTGGCTGACCTGGGGCGGGTTGTCCTATCCAGTCGCCTTCCTGGTCACGGACGTGCTGAACCGCCGGTTCGGCCCGGCGGCCGCGCGCAGGGTGGTCTGGTTCGGCTTTGCCGCCGCCCTGGTGGTGTCGGTATGGGTGGCCTCGCCGCGCATCGCGCTGGCTTCGGGTCTGGCCTATATCTGCGCGCAACTGGTGGACATTCAGGTGTTCGACCGATTGCGCGACCAGCGCTGGTGGCGCGCGCCCCTGGTGTCGGGCGTGCTCGGCGCCATCCTGGATACGGCCGTGTTCTTCAGCGTTGCATTCGCGGCGACCGGCGCGCCCTGGATGACATGGATGATGGGCGACCTGGCGATCAAGCTCGCGGTCAATATCAGCATGCTGGCGCCGTTCCGCGCGCTGATGTGGAATCTGGCCAAGCCGGCCAATGCCTGACCAGGCGGCGGGGCGCCTGCGGTTTTCGGGCCGCCCCGCGCTTGAATTCAGTGAATAACTACGCACGTTAATTATTATTCGTAAGTCCTGCGTAAGCACTGTATTTAAATGCGTCTTTAAACGGCGTATTAATCGCCCGCGATATATATCTCGAAGCACAATTTCGCGTGGCGCGCCAGATGATAAATACGATTTTCTTGCGGATTCTCCAACGATTTCAGAGGTTTGCCCCGGCTATCCGTCACGATTAAAGGCGCGCGCCTAAATATTGGGGATTACACGCAGTGACAGTATGACGGCTTGCTTTCAGAATACCGGCCACACCGTGTTTTTGCCCAAGAAGCCGGCGACGGGCGACGAGGATTAACGGATTACCCAACCGATAAACCGCGTCGGACAGAGCCGCTCAAAACCTCGCTGGAGAACTCCGCATGAAGTTTCTGAATCGCCTTACCCCGGTAGCCATGGCGCTTGGGGCACTTGCCTTGGCTGGCGCCGCGCACGCCGCCGACACGATCAAGATCGGCATTCCCCAGCCCATGACCGGCCCCAATACGCAATACGGCGACCAGATCCAGGCCGGCGCATTGACCGCGATCGAGACCATCAACGCCAAGGGCGGCGTCAAGGGCAAGAAGCTCGAACCCATCCTCATCGACGACGGCTGCGAACCCAAGCAGGCCGTGCCGGCCGCCAACCGCGTGGTCAATTCCGGCGCCAAGTTCGCCGTGGCCCATGCGTGCTCGGGCGTGACCGTGGCCGCCGTGAAGGTCTACGAGGAAGAGGGCATCGTCGGCATCACCCCGGGGGCGACCTCGCCGCTGGTCACCGACACGATCAAGCCGCATTTCTTCTTCCGCACCATCGGCCGCGACGACCAGCAAGGCCCGTACGCCGCCAACTACATCGCCAAGACCCTGAAGCCCAAGAAGGTCGCCGTGCTGCATGACAAGCAGACCTACGGTTCGGGCGTGGCCACCCAGGTCCGCGATTCGCTGGGCAAGGAAGGCGTGAACGTCGCCATGTTCGAAGGCATCAACGTCGGCGACAGCGACTACTCGGCCATCATCACCAAGCTCAAGTCGGCTGGCGTGGATCTGGTCTATTTCGGCGGCTACCACCCCGAACTGGGTCTGTTGCTGCGCCAGTCGCGTGAACAGGGCCTGAAGGTCCAGTTCATGGGTCCGGAAGGCACCGCCAACCAGGATCTGGTGGCGATCGCCGGCCCGGCCATCGACGGCCTGCTGGTCACGCTGCCGGCCGACTTCACCAAGCTGCCCGGCAACGAGAGCATCGTGAAGGCCTTCAAGGACGCCAAGCGCGATCCGGACGGCGCCTTCCAGATGCCGGCGTACGCCGCCGTGCAGATCCTGGCCGACAGCATCAACGCGGTGGGCGAAGACCCCGCCAAGGTGGCTGACTACATGCACAAGACCAAGTTCTCCACCGGCATCGGCCCGGTCGAGTACGACGCCAAGGGCGACCTGAAGAACTTCGAGTTCGCCGTCTACAAATGGGATAAGGACGGCAAGAAGACCCAGCTGTAAACTCGCGATCCCGCCGGCGTCGCCGGCGTGTAGGGCCTGTCGTCCTCGTTCTGCCGTAATCCGCGTAGCGAAGCGCCAAAAGCGCTGTGCGGCCGGCGGGCGCAGATGCCAGGCCCTTATAAAATACGCCCAGGTTTCCGGCTCCGGGTCTCTCCACCGGGGCCGGAACCATTTGGAGCAAGAGAAATAATGTCTGACCTCATACCCCAACTTACCCAGCAATTCTTCAACGGATTGTCTCTGGGCGCGATCTATGCGTTGATTGCCATCGGCTACACAATGGTCTACGGCATCATCGGTATGATCAACTTCGCTCACGGCGAAATCTACATGATCGGCGCCTATGTCGGCCTGGTCACCCTGACGGCCATCGGCACCAATAGCGGCTTGCCGATACCGTTCATCATCGCGGCCATGCTGGTCGTGGCCATCGTGGTCACTGGCATCTACGGTTTCAGCGTCGAGCGCGTCGCCTACCGGCCCGTGCGCGGCAGCCCCCGTCTGGTGGCGTTGATCTCGGCCATCGGCATGTCGATCTTCCTGCAGAACTGGGTGGCCCTGGGCCAGGGCGCGCGCGACATGGCCGTGCCATCGCTGGTGTCCGGCGCCGTGCAGTTCCACATGGGCTCCGACTTCGACGTCACCGTGCCGTATTCGCGCATCATGATCATCGTGGTCACTGTGGTGCTGATGATCGGGCTGACGCTGTTCATCAAGTATTCCCGCATGGGCCGCGCCTCGCGCGCCTGCTCGCAGGACATGCACATGGCGAACCTGCTGGGCATCGACACCAACCGCGTGATCTCGTTCACCTTCGTGATGGGCGCGATCCTGGCAGCGGTGGGCGGCGTGCTGATCGCCATCACCATCGGCAAGCTCAACCCCTTCATCGGCTTTCTTGCCGGCATCAAGGCCTTTACCGCGGCGGTGCTGGGCGGCATCGGCAGCATCCCCGGCGCCATGCTGGGCGGCGTGCTGCTCGGGCTGGCCGAGACCTTCGCGGCTGCCTACATCTCCTCACAGTACAAGGACATCGTGGCGTTCTCGCTGCTGATCCTGATCCTGCTGTTCCGTCCCACCGGGCTGTTGGGCAAACCTGAGGTGGAAAAAGTCTGATGTCGAACAACAATCTGAAAAACGCCACGATGGCGGCCGTGCTGACGGCTGTCATCGTCACCCCCGTCTTCGGCCTGCAGCTGATCCGGCAGGGCGCCCGCACCACGATGGAATCGAACTGGTCGCTGGTGGCGATTGCCGCCGCCATCGTGTTCGTGTTCCAGTTGCTGCGCCCCTGGATCGCCAAGCCGTTCCAGAAGCTGAAGACGGGCCTGCCGACCTTGCCGGCCGCGCCGGCCAAGAGCCACAAGCCGCTCGCCATTCTGCTGTTGGCCATCGCGGTCATCTGGCCGTTCTTCGCTGGGCGCAGCTCGGTGGACATCGCCACGCTGGTGCTGATCTACGTGATGCTGGGCCTGGGCCTGAACATCGTGGTGGGTTTTGCCGGCCTGCTGGACCTGGGCTTCGTGGGCTTTTACGCCGTCGGCGCCTATACCTACGCCTTGCTGTACCACTGGGGCGGCTGGAGCTTCTGGGAAGCGCTGCCGTTCTCGGGCGCCATGGCCGCGCTGTTCGGTTTCATCCTGGGCTTTCCGGTATTGCGGTTGCGCGGCGACTACCTCGCCATCGTGACGCTGGGCTTTGGTGAAATGATCCGCCTCTTGCTGATCAACCTGAACACGCTGACCGGCGGTCCGGACGGCATCTCGGGCATTCCCAAGCCGACGGTGTTCGGCCTGGAAATGACGCGTCGCGCCAGCACCGAAGGCGGCACCACTTTCCATGAATTCATGGGCTGGAATTTCCAGAACCAGGACATGGTGGTGTACCTGTACCTCATGGCGCTGCTGCTGGCGCTGGTGACGCTGTTCGTATCCACCCGGCTGATCCGCATGCCGGTTGGACGCGCATGGGAAGCGCTGCGCGAGGACGAGATCGCCTGCCGTTCGCTGGGGCTGAATCCCACGCGGATCAAGCTGTCGGCGTTCACGCTGGGCGCCATGTTCGCCGGTTTTGGCGGCGCGTTCTTCGCGGCGCGCCAGGGCATGGTGAATCCGGAGTCCTTCACCTTCATCGAATCGGCGCTGATCCTGGCCATCGTGGTGCTGGGCGGCATGGGCTCGCAGGTGGGCGTGATCCTGGCGGCCGTGCTGCTGACGGTGCTGCCGGAAGTGGCGCGCGAATTCGCCGAATACCGGATGCTGATGTTCGGCCTGGTGATGGTATTGATGATGATGTGGCGTCCGCAGGGGTTGTTGCCCATGAAGCGTCCCCATGTGGAGTTGGCTAAATGAGCGAGGCATTGCTGAAAGTATCCGGGCTCACCATGCGGTTCGGCGGCCTGTTGGCCGTGGACAGCGTGGCGTTCGAAGTCAAATCCGACGAGGTGTTCGCCATCATCGGCCCCAACGGGGCAGGCAAGACCACGGTGTTCAACTGCGTGGGCGGCTTCTATGCGCCGACGGCGGGCGACATCACCATGGACGGCAAGGCCATCACCGGTCTGCCCAGCCACAAGGTGGCGCGCCATGGGCTGGTGCGCACGTTCCAGAACGTGCGCCTGTTCAAGCAGCTGACCGTGCTGGAGAACCTGCTGGTGGCGCAGCACACCCAGGTGGAGTCGCGGCTTTTGCCGGGCCTGCTCAAGCTCAAGTCCTATCGCCAGTCCGAGACCGACGCGCTGGCGCGCGCCGCGCAATGGCTGGATTTCATGGGCTTGCGCGAGTTCGCCAACCGCGAGGCGGGCAACCTCGCCTACGGCCACCAGCGCCGCCTGGAGATCGCGCGCTGCATGATCACCAAGCCGCGTCTGCTGATGCTGGACGAACCGGCGGCGGGCCTGAACCCTCAGGAAAAGCGCGATCTGCAGTCGCTGATCGACCAGTTGCGGCGCGAATTCGGCGTCGCGGTGCTGCTGATCGAGCACGACATGAGCCTGATCATGGGCATTTCCGACCGCATCCTGGTCATGGAGCACGGCAAGCCCATCACTACCGGCACCCCCGAGCAGGTGCGCAACGACGAGCGCGTCATCAAGGCGTACCTGGGGGAAGAGTAATGCTTAAGCTGGATAACATTCATACCTACTACGGCGCCATCCAGGCGTTGAACGGGGTGTCGGTGGAGGTCAACAAGGGCGAGATCGTCACGCTGATCGGCGCCAACGGCGCGGGCAAGACGACGCTGCTGATGACCGTCTGCGGCAACCCGCGGGCACGCGAAGGCACGATCACGTTCGAGGGCGAGGACATCACCCACAAGGACACGCACCACATCATGCGCAATGGCATCGCCATTTCGCCGGAAGGGCGGCGGGTCTTCAAGGACCTGACCGTTGCCGAGAACCTGATGATGGGCGGCTTCTTCGCCAAGCGCGATGAGATCCAGGCGGGCATCGACCACGTGTACGGGCTGTTTCCGCGCTTGAAAGAGCGCGCCACCCAACGCGCTGGCCTGATGTCGGGCGGCGAGCAGCAGATGCTGGCCATCGGCCGCGCGCTGATGACGCGTCCGCGCCTGTTGCTGCTGGACGAACCGACGCTGGGCCTGGCCCCGCTGGTGATCGCCCAGATTTTCGACATCATCCGCGAGATCCGCGAACAGGGCGTGACGGTGTTCCTGGTCGAACAGAACGCCAACAAGGCGCTGGGCGTGGCCGACCGCGGCTATGTGCTGGAAAACGGGCGCGTGGTGTTGCAGGACACCGGCGCCAACCTGCTGGTCAACGACCAGGTGCGCAAGGCGTATCTGGGCGGTTGATTGCTGTTCCCCGCGAAGGGAAATTGGGGCGCATTGGAAAATGCGCCTTTTTTTTCGCCTGTTTGGCGCGGGGAAGGGGCCGCGGGCTCAGGCCGCCAGCAGCTGTTCGGCCTGGTAATGCGCGATCGCGGCTCGCGCCAGCGCGTCGATGGAGTCGGTCAGCGTCACGCCCAGGCTGGGGCGCAGCGCGTGCGGCACGGCGAGGGGCAGTTCGGTGCAGCCCAGCACCACGGCGTCCGCGCCGCGCGCCTTGAGGCGGGCGATGCATTCGGCGGCTGGCGCGTAGGCGTCTTCCAGGCGATTGGCCTTGACCGCGCGGATCGAGCCCATGCAATAGCGTTCGACTTCGTCGTCGTCGGGCACGATGCACTCATAGCCTTGCGCTTCCAGATGCTGCTGATAGAGGCCCAGCTTCAGCGTGGCGGCGGTGCCCATCAGGCCGATGCGGCCGGTGGGCAAGCCCAGACGCCGCAGGTCGTCGATGACGGCCTGGATGATGTGCAGCACGGGCAGGTCGGTGGACGCAGCGATCTGGTCGTACCAGAGGTGGGCCGTGTTGCACGGGATGGCGATGAGCTGCGCGCCGGCGTTCTGCAGAAAGCGCACGCCTTCCTGCATGTAGGGCAGAGGATTTTCGCCGCCCGCCATGTAGGCGCTGGACCGGTCGGGAATGCGGGGGTCGTTGCGCAGCAGCGTAGGGATGTGCTGCTGGTCGATCGCGGCGGGCGTCAATGCCGCCAGGCGCAGGGCAAAGGCGGCGCCCGCCATGGGGCCCATGCCGCCCAATACACCCAGGTAACAACCCTGGGAATAGCTGTTCACGTTATTTACTCCGAGCTAATGCCGTCCCGGGCGTCAAGACCTGGCCCGGGCGTTCGGCGCTGGTCCGTTCCCCGTCCCAGACCAGCCTGCCGTTGACCCAAACCGCTTGGATGCCCTGGCTTGCCTGAATGGGAGCTGAAAAAGTGGCCACATCTGTCACGGTGGCGGGATCGAACAGCACCAGATCAGCATGATACCCCTCCCGCAACAGGCCGCGCTCGGCGATGCCGTATTGGTCCGCGGCGAGGCCGGTCATTTTGTGGATGGCGGTTTCCAGCGTCAGCAGGCGCTGTTCACGCACCATGGCGCGCAGCACGTTGGTGAAGGTGCCCCATTGGCGGGGGTGCGGATGCGGATCGAAGGGCAGGCCGTCCGAGCCCACCATGGTCAGTGGATGCGAGAAGATGCGGCCGACGTCGGCCGGATCCATCAGGAAATAGATGGCGCCGGCGGGCGCGAGCCGTGCGATGGCCGCTTCGTCGTCCAGGCCCAGTTCGGCCATGACTTCGCTGAAGTCGCGGCCGGTGGCTTCGGGGTAGCCCTTGGACCAGGTGATCATGGTGCGGCTGGCCAGGCGCGCGCGGTCCAGCCGCAACATGGTGGAGGTGGCGGGGTAGGGATGGCAATCCAGGCACACCGCCTGGGTGGCGGCGGCGCGGTTGATCAGGTCCAGGGTTTCGCGGCTGCGGCCGTGGTTGCGCTCGCCGGCCAGCTTGTGGTGCGAGAACACCACGCGGCAGTCGAGTTCGCGGCCGATCAGCAGCGCTTCTTCCATGGCCGCAACGATGTGGTCGGCCTCGTCGCGCAGATGCGTGGCGTAGACGCCGGGACGGCCGCGCAACGGCGCGCAGACCTCGATGATCTCGTCGGTGGGTGCCGCGCTGGCCGGCGGATAGAAGGTGCCGGTGGAAACGCCGAAGGCGCCCGCGTCCAGTGCTTCTTGCAGCAGCGCGCACATGGCGGCGCGTTCGTCCGCGTCGGCGGCGCGCGAGGTGTCGTCCATGACCGCCACGCGCAGCGTGGTGTGGCCGACCAGCGGCGCCACGTTGACGGCGGCGGGCGTGGCGCGCAGTGCGTCCATCCAGGCGCGGAAGGTGCTGAAACGGAACAGTTCGGCCGGACCCAGCAGGTCCAGCGGCTGCGGGATGGCAGTGCCATCCAACGGGGCCAGGCTGATGCCGCAATTGCCGGTGACCACGGTGGTGATGCCCTGCGAGACCTTGGGCAGCATGTCCGGGTGCGCCAGCAGGTAGCCGTCGTCGTGGGTATGGGAGTCGATGAAGCCGGGCGCCAGTGTCAGGCCGCTGGCGTCGATGACGGGCACGCCGGCCGGGCGGGCGAATTCGCCCACCGCGGCGATGCGGCCGTCATGCACGGCCAGGTCGCCCTGGCGGGCAGGGCCGCCGGTGCCGTCGACGAGCGTGGCGCCTGCCACGATGAAGTCTGCTTGCAGCATGCGCGCGCTCATCAGTCGAGTTTCTCGATGCCGGCGCCGTCGATGATCTGTTGCCATTTGGCGGTTTCGCGGTCGATCAACTGCTTGAAGTCGGCGGGCGAGCCGCTGGCCGGTTCGGCGCCCAGCGTGGCCAGGCCGGTGCGGACTTCAGGCGCCTGCAGCGCCTTCTGGATGGCGGCGTTCAGGGTGGCGACCACTTCCGGCGGGGTGCCCTTGGGTGCGACCACGCCGCCCCAGGCCACGGTTTCGTAGCCCTTCAGGCCGGCTTCGTCCAGCGTGGGCACGTCGGGCATCAGCGCCAGGCGTTTCAGGCTGCTTACGCCGATGGCGCGGACCTTGCCGCTCTTGACCAGCGGGGTCGCTTCCGAGGTGTTGACGAACAGGTAGTCCAGGCGGCCGCCCAGCAGGTCCTGGATGGCGGCGGGACCGCCGTTGTAGGGGATGAACATGACGTTGATCTTGGCCATGCTCTTGAAGAGTTCGCCGCCCATGTGGCCGGTCGTGCCCACGCCCGAGGCGCCATAGGACAGGCGGCCGGGTTCCTTGCGGGCGCGGTCGATCAGGTCCTGCACGCTCTTGACGGGGGAGTCGGCCGGCACGATAAGCGCGTTGTACAGGTCGAACAGATGGGCTACGGGCGTCAGGTCCGCGTCCACGTCGTAGGGCAGGCGCTTGAACAGCGAACGGTTCACGGCCAGCGTGTTGATGTTGCCGTAGCCGACCGTGTAGCCGTCGGGCGCGGCGCGCTTGACCAGGGCGATGCCGATGTTGCCGGCGGCGCCGGGGCGGTTCTCGACCACCACCGTGGCGCCGGTGTCGCGCGCCAGCTGGGTCGTGATCAGGCGCGACAGCACGTCGGGCGAACCGCCGGCGGCCGACGGCACCACGAAGGTGATGGGCTTGTCGGGATACGCGCCGGCGGTGGCGGCGGCCGACATGGCGGCGCCGAGCGCCAACGCGGAAAGGCCGCGGAAGAGTTTGCTACGCATGGTGGATTCCCCTTGGTTTTGTGGTGTTGAGGCGGGCAGGTTACACCCCGCGTCTCTGCGCGCCCTCATCGAAAAATGTCGAAAACCTATAATCGGGCGTTATCGGTTTGGCGCTGATTTGCCAGGGGAAAAAATGGATGAGCATGCCTATGCGGACGAGGTCGGACCCACTGCCGGACGGCCTTTGAACCTGCGCCAGATCGAGGTGTTCCGCGCCATCATGATGGCCGGATCGATCAGCGGCGCGGGCCGCATGCTGCACGTATCGCAACCCGCGGTCAGCCGCGTGCTGGCGCTGACCGAGAGCCGGTTGGGCTACAAGCTGTTCGAGCGCGTGAAGAGCCGGCTCTCGCCGACGGCCGAGGCCCGGCGGCTGTACGCGGAAGTGGAGCAGGTCTATGGCGGCATCCAGCGCGTGAACGACCTGGCTGCCAGCCTGGGCCAGTCGGGCGCGGGCATGCTGAAGATCGTCGCCAGCGCCAGTTTCGGGCAGCGCCTCATTCCGATGGCGCTGGATCGCTTCCGCGGCCGCAATGCGGACGCGCGCGTCGATTACCGCAGCGTGACCTTCGATGAGCTGGCTGCGTATTTTCTATCGGGCCAGGCGGACATAGGCGTCTCCATGCAGCCCCCCGATCATCCCAATCTGCGGTCCGTGCGCCTGGCGCGGGTGCCCATCGTCTGCGCGCTGCCTGCCGGGCATCCGCTGGCGGCGCGCGAGGTGGTGCGGCCGGAGGATTTCTCCACCGCGGCCTGGATCGGCTATCCGCGCGATACGCCGCTGGCGCGCGCGCTCAAGCCCTTCTTCGGCGAAGGGCCGGCTTGCGCGGCGGCGGTGGAAGTGCATTCGCCCGTGACCGCCTGTTCTTTCGTGCAGCAGGGATTGGGGCCGGCGCTGGTCGATGCCTGGTGCGTGACGCCGGACCAGGCCGCGCACATGGTCTTGCGCCCGATATCGCCGCCGGCCAGCGTGGATATCTGGGCCACGCATTCGAATCTGAGCGCGCCACCCTTGCTGGCGCGGCGCTTTCTGGCGGCGGTGAAGAAAACGCTGGAAGAGGGGGAGCCGCGCGAATTGGCGCCCGGCGCTTCCAGCTGAGGGCTTGCGCCGGAGGGGGCAAACCCGGCCGGACCTTACAGGCCTTCGGCCTTGAGCGCGGCCTGCACGCCCTTGTCGGCTTCCATGCGCTTGAAGAACGCGGCCAGATTGTCCAGGCCCGACAGGTTCACTTCCTTGGCGTGCGCCCAGCGCAGCACCACGTACAGGTAGGCGTCGGCGATGGAGGGCTTGTCGCCCGTCAGGTAGGACTTGCCGGCGAGCTGTGCGTTCAGCTGCGCGAAGAGCTTGGTCAGCAGCGCGGAAGCCGAGCCGGCCAGCTCCTTCTGTGCGCCTTCGTCGCCGACGAAACGCGACGCACCGAAGATCATCGAGAAAGTCTTGTGGATGTCCGAGTTGATGAAGCCGAGCCAGCGGCGCACTTCGGCGCGCGAGCGCGGCGAACCGTCGCCCAGCAACTGCAGTTCAGGCGCGTGTTCAGCCAGGTACTCGAGGATCGCCGCGTTCTGCGTGACGGTCCAGCCGTCGTGCGCCAGGGCGGGCACGGCGCCCAGCGGGTTGACCTTCAGGAACTCCGGGCCCTTGAGTTCGTCGCGGCTCAGCTTGTGCGTTTCGTAGGGTTTGCCGATCCATTCCAGAACGATATGGGAAGCGAGCGAGCACGCGCCGGGCATGTAGTACAGTTTCATCAGATGGGGTCTCCTGAGAGCAAGGACGGGGATCTCCGTTCCTGGCCGATATGGTACGCCACCCGTTGCCGGAGATGCCCATGCCGTCACGTCCCGCCGCGATCACGCGCGCGCTGTTCCTGTCGTTCTCTTTGTGCCTGGCGCTGCCCGCGTCCGCGCAGCCGGGGCCCGAACCCGCATCGGTCCCGGCCCGCGTCACGGCCGTGGTGGGCGGACTCAATCATCCCTGGGCAATGGCCTTTCTGCCCGAGGGCGGCGTGCTCATTACCGAGCGTCCCGGCAACCTCAGGCTGCTGCGCATCCCGGGCGGCTTGTCCAAGCCGCTGGCCGGCGTGCCCAAGGTCGCGGCGCAGGGCCAGGGCGGCCTGCTGGACGTGGCGCTGTCGCCCGACTTCGCGCAGGACCGGTATGTCTATCTGTCCTATGCCGAGGCCGATGGTTCGAAGAGCGGCACCGCCGTGGGCCGCGGCAAGCTGTCCGCCGACGGTTCGGCGCTGGAGGATTTCCGCGTGCTGTTCCGGCAGCAACCGAAGCTGTCGTCGGGCCTGCACTACGGATCGCGCCTGGTGTTCGACGGCAAGGGCTATCTGTACATCTCGCTGGGCGAGAACAACCAGCGGCCCACCGCGCAGGATCTGGACAAGCTGCAGGGCAAGGTGGTGCGGCTGAAGGCCGACGGGTCGGTGCCGACCGACAATCCCTTCGTGGGCCAGGCCGGCGCGCGGCCCGAGATCTGGTCCTACGGGCATCGCAATCCCCAGGGCATGGCGCTCAACCCCTGGAGCGGCCAGCTCTGGGAAAACGAGCACGGACCGCGCGGCGGCGACGAAATCAACCTGGTCCAGCGCGGCAAGAACTACGGCTGGCCGCTGGCCACCCACGGCATCAACTACTCGGGCCAGCCCATCCCCGAAGCCAAGGCAGCGGAGCTGCCCGGCATGGAGCCGCCGCTCTATTGGTGGCCGAAGTCGCCGGCCATCAGCGGCATGGCTTTCTACAACGCGGACCGGTTCCCCGCCTGGCGCAATTCCGTGTTCATCGGCGCACTGGCCAACCAGAATCTCATCCGCCTGACCTTGGACGGCGACCGCGTGGTGGCGCAGGAGTGGCTGCTGACGGACCGCAAGCAGCGGATACGCGACGTGCGGCAAGGGCCGGACGGTTATGTGTACGTGTTGACGGACGCATCGCCAGGCGAGTTGCTGCGCCTGGCGCCGGCCGAACAGGGAGAGTGAATGCCATGAAACCGTATGAGCTGATCGGGTCCGCCGGCTGCGGGTCCGCCATCGTCGAGATGGCGCTGGTACTGGCCAACGTGCCGCACACCTTGACGGACCTGCCGTACCTCAAGCCCGGCGCCGAGCGCGACAGGCTGCTGCAACTGAATCCGTTGGGGCAGGTGCCTACCCTGGTCCTGCCGGACGGCGAGATCATGACCGAGAGCGCGGCCATGATCCTGCATTTGAACGATGTGGCGCCCCAGGCTGGCCTGGCGCCCGCGCCCGACAAGCCTGAGCGGGCCCGGTTTCTGAATCTGCTGATCCGGCTGGTGGCGGCGATCTATCCCACGTTCACCTATGGCGACGACCCGCCGCAATGGACCACCGCAGGCCCCGCGGCCGAGCTGCTGAGGCAGCGCGTGCATACGCGGCGGACGGATATCTGGCAGGAGCTGGAACGCCAGGCTGGCGCCCCGCACATGCTGGGCCGGCGCTTTTCTGCGCTGGATCTGTACGTCACGGTGATGACGCATTGGCGTCCCGGGCCGGCGTGGTTCGCGTCCGAGTGCCCGGCGCTGACCGCTGTGGCGCGCGAGGCGGCGCAGGAGCCCAATGTGGCGCGCGTGCTGCAGCGGCATTTTCCGCCGCCTACGGAGTAGCCGGGCGTCAAGCCTTGGTTGGCTTGCGGGTCCTGGACTTGGTCCGTGCTTCACGCAGGGCGATGTAGACGCCGCTGCCGGCGATGAAGAGCGCGCCCAGATAGGCATAGGCGTCCGGGGTCTCATGCCAGAAGACCCAGCCCAGGATGGTGGCCCAGATCAGCCCGGTATAGTCGAAGGGCGCAACCACCGAGGCGGGACCGATGCGGAATCCCTGGGTGATCAACGCCAGGCCCAGGGTGCTGAACAGGGCGACGGCGCCGAAGTACGGCAGATCCTCCATCGCGGGCTGCTCCCAGACCAAAGGCAGGGCGACCGCGCTACAGACCAGCTGGCCCAGCACGATGTAGAGCGTGGTCGTCAGCATGCCTTCGTTGCGGTTGATGCCGCGCGCCGTGATCATCATCACCCCATAAAGCAAGGCGGTGACCAGCGGAAGCAGGGTGGCCGCCTGGAACGTTGCGGCCCCGGGCCGCACCACGATCAGCACGCCGGCGAACCCGGCCAGCACGGCCAGCCAGCGCTTGCCGTCCACGCGTTCTTTCAGGACCAGTACCGATAGCGCCGTCACGAACAGCGGTGCGGCGAAGGCGATGGCGGTGGCTTCGGCCAGCGGCAGCGTGCGCAGGCCCAGATAAAAGCAATAGGCCGACACGACGTTGATGGCGCCGCGCGTCAGGTGCAGGCCAGGGTGCGCGGTGCGCAATACTCGCCGTCCGCCCAGCCACAGCGCCAGCGTGGCGACGAAAGGCAGGGCGATGAGCGCCCGCAGGAACAGGATCTGCAGCGGGTTGTAGTTGGCGCCGAGCCATTTGGCGTTGGCGTCGCTCAAGGTCAGGAAGAAAATGCCGCCCACCACGCAGGCGATGCCTGCTGCGGCGGATTGGGCCTGGGCGGCGGGAAGTACGGAAGAGGTGGACATCTACAGCCTGGGAGGGCGGCGGTTCGGGCCGCCCGAATGGAAAGGAAGGGGGGAGGATTCAGCCTTGGGCGCGATAGGCCGCCAGGGCGACCATGCCCCAAGACGCCAGGAAGGCGACGCCGCCGAAGGGGGTAACGGCGCCCAGCCAATGCGTGCCTGTCAGCGACAGCACATACAAGCTGCCGCTGAACAGCACGATGCCGACGAACATCACCACGCCGGCCGCGGAAAGCAGGGACGAACCGTAGCGGGCGCCCAGCAGCGCGACGACGAACAGGCCCAGCGCATGGATCAGGTGGTACAGCACGCCGGTCTGCCAGACGGACAGCAGTTCCGGCGTCAGCATGCGCTTGAGGCCGTGCGCGCCAAAGGCCCCCGCGCCCACCGCCACCATGAGATTCAACGCCGCAAGTATCGTCAGCTGCCGGTCCGTCATCGCCAGTCCTTATAAGTGTCTGATCAATCGTGTTACAGCCGCCTATGATATGCCCAAATCCCGCGCCTATCCGGAGGCATGGCATTGTTGGGGACGGATCTTGTGACAGTCTTTCCAAATGGGATATCATGAATTCAATTTGGAATTTCTGGTGCGTCCGCAGTCGTGGCGCCCAGACTTGCAGGAGTCAGGCCATGAGCGTAGCCGCCCTCGAAAAAAGCCCCGCCAAGCGTCCGTCCCGCCATGCGGCGGCGCGCGCCAAGCAGTTGTTCCGCAGCCTGGTCGACAGCCCCCTGGTCGACATGGCGCGCGACGTGCGCCGCGGCCTGCCTGCGCAGATGGTCGACGACGCGGCCGACTACCTGCAAGTGCCCAAGTCGGAAATCATGGCCATCACCGAGGTCAAGGCGGCCTCGCTGTCGCGCTGGAGCCGCGAAGGCCTGATGCTGCCGCTGGGCGAATCCGACCGCCTGGCCCGCGTCGCGCGGGTGGCGCGGGTGGCGCGCCAGGTTCTGGGCAGCGACGAAGAAGCCGTCGCCTGGCTGAACACGCCAGTGCCCGCCCTGGGCAACGTCAAGCCGCTGTCGCTGCTGACCTCCGACGCCAGCAGCCGCATTGTCGAGGACACGCTGGCGCGCGCCGCGGCGGGCGTCTACGCATGACGGACGACAGCGTTTCGATCTGGCGTATCGGGACTACCGCAGGCAAATACCGCGCCGACGACCTGAGCGGGGCGGGCGCCGCGGCCGTGGGCGGGCGCTACAACAGTCCGGGCACGGCGGTGGTCTATGCCTCGGCCAGCGTGGCGCTGGCGGCGCTGGAAACGGTGGTGCATTTTGCGGCCCGCGCGTCCGAACAGGCCAACCGCTATCTGATCGAACTGGCGGTGCCGCGCGCCGTACACGAAGCCCGCCAGGCGCTGAGCCTGACGCAGTTGCACGAGGACTACCCGTTCTGGGATGCCGTGCCCTTCGCGGAAGCGTCGCAGGCGGTGGGCGACAACTGGGTGCAGTCCGGCGTGTCGGCGCTGCTTGAACTGCCCAGCGCCATCGTGCCTTACCGGGGCGTGCCGGACTGCAATTTCCTGATCAATCCGGCGCACCCCGACGCCGAGCACATCGTAGTGGTGCGGCGCGAACGCTTCATCTACGATCCGCGCCTGCGCCCCGTCTAGTTCAGTCCGTCAGTACCGCGCGGCCCACGACCTTGCCGGCCCGCAGCGATGCCAGCACGCTGTCGGCCTCGGCCAACGCATGGCGGTGCACGGGCATGGGCGGCACCTTGCCGGCCCGCACCAGCTCCATCAGTTCCTGCAGTTCGGTCAGGTTGCCGACGTAGCTGCCGATGATGGACAGGGCTTTCATGGGAATCAGCGCGATGGGCCACGACGATGCGCCGCCGAACAGGCCCACGATGATCAGCTTGCCGCCCTTGGTCAGGAAGTCGAAGGCGAGCGAGGTAGTCGCGGGCGCGCCGACCAGGTCGATGGCGGCCTGCGCGGGTTTGCCGCCGGCCGCCTTGATGATCTGCTGCGCGGCGTCCGGCGCGGCGCCGTCGATGGCGGCGAGCGCGCCGGCTTCCAGCGCGGCCTGGCGCTTGGCGGGGTCGATGTCGACGACGATGGCGCCGGCGCCGCCCAGGGCCTTGATCAGCGTCAGGCTCATGAGGCCCAGGCCGCCCGCGCCGAAGATGACAACGGGGTGCGAACGGTAGATGTCCGGGCCAATTTTCTTCAGCGCGGAGTAGGTGGTGAGCCCCGAGCAGGCATAGGGCGCGATCTGCGCGGGATCGAGGTCGCCGATGTCGATCAGGTAGCGCGGGTGCGGCACCAGGATGTGGTCGGCGTAACCGCCGGCGCGGTGCACGCCCAGGCAGGCGGGCGCGGAGCAGTGGTTTTCCATGCCGGCCAGGCAAGGCGGGCAGTTGCCGCAGCCGATCCAGGGGTACACCAGGTAGTTGCGGTCGGCCGACAGTCCCTGGGCATCGGGACCGGCGGAGACGACGGCGCCCACGGTTTCATGGCCCATGGTGAGCGGTAGCGAGACGCCGCGGTCTTTCAACGACAGCGTGCGGCCCTGGCCCAGGTCGTAGCCGCCTTCCCACAAGTGGATATCGCTGTGGCAAACGCCAGCCGCGCGCACCTTCAGCAGCACCTGCGACCCTTGCGGCGTGGGCGTGGGCTGGTTCATTTCCTGCAAGGGCTCGCGGAAGTTCACGACGCAATAGCACTTCATGGGATGTCTCCTCCTGGGTGGTTTTACGGCCGGCCCGCGAGGCGGGCGCGGCGTGGCAAGGCTATTTCTTCACGGTCGGGCATTCACTGTCCGCCAGGGACACGAAGACCTTTTCGCCCGGCACCGTGGACAGGATGCGGTAGAAGTCGCCGGGGTACTTGGATTCGGCGGGCTTCTTCACTTCGACCAGATACAGATCCATGATGACGCGGCCGTCTTCGGGGCGCACCCGGGCATTCTTGATCAGTTTGGTGGTGATGGGCAACTCGCGCATCTTCTGGTTGACTGTCGCGCCGTCGAAGGTGCCGGCGGCCTGGGCGGCTTGCAGGTAATGGGTGGTGGCGACGTAGCTCAGGGCCTGCACGATGGAAGGCGCGCGCGTCACGCCCATCTTTTTCTGCCAGCGCTGGGTCCAGGCCCGGGTGTCTTCGTCCGCGTCCCAATAGAAACCGGTGGGGAAGGTCAGCCCTTGGGCCACGGGCAGGCCCATCGCCTGCACGTCGTTGATGAAGGTCAGGAAGGTCAGCATGCGCTGCTTGCCCCCGGTCAACCCGAACTCCTGGGCCTGCTTGATCAGGTTGACCAGGTCGCCGCCGGCGCTGGCCAGGCCCACCACGTCGGCCTTGGACGATTGCGCCTGCACCAGGAACGATGCGAAATCCAGCGCGCCCAGGGGATGGCGCGTGCTGCCCAGCACCTTGCCGCCGGCCTTGTCCACGAAGCGCGAGGCGTTGGCTTCCAGCGATTTGCCGAAGACATAATCGGTGGTGATGAAGTACCAGGACTTGCCGCCGCTTTCGACCACGCTCTTGACCACGGCATTGGCCAGGGCATAGGTGTCGGGCGCCCATTGCGTGCTGAGATTGCTGCACTGCTTGCCGCTGAAGTCGCCGGCGAAGCCGCCGCTGATGAGGGCGGTTCCGCCTTTTTCGCGCGCCACGCCCTGGGCGGCCAGGCCCGCGGAGCTGGCGCCGCCGTCCACCACGGCCACCAGGCCTTGCGTGTCGAACCAGCGGCGGACCAGGGCCGAGGCCACGTCCGCCTTGTTCTGGTTGTCCGCGCCTATGACTTCGACGGTCTTGCCGGCGACCTTGCCGCCGAAGTCCTCGACCGCCATGCGCACGGCCATCTCGGAGCCCAGCCCGCCCAGGTCGGAATAGATGCCGGAACGGTCGTTGGATACGCCCAGGCGTACCACGTCGGTTTGGGCTTGGGCCGCGCAGGCGGCCAGCGAGGCGGCCAGCGCCGCCAACAGGGGTTTGATACGCATCTGCTTGCCTCCCGGCCCGATGAGGGCCGAATTATTGGTGTCTCGTTGGGATGCTGTGTATCTGCTTGCGGGGCGCCAGTTCTCCATCTGGCCGAAAATTATTTCACATTGGTGAAAGAAAATTCTTGTGCAAGAATTTAGGTTCGCACATATGAAAAGTCAACATGGTGGATTTCCCAAGTCGAAGCGCGCTTGCGCCGGCTGGAGGAATGCCGCGCGAGGGGTAGACGCATGGAAGTGAAGCTCGTCGCAAGAACGCTGGAACTGATCGAACTGTTCGCCCAGGAGCGGCGGCCGATGCCGCTGACCGAACTGGCGCAAGGCCTGGGCGCGCCCATGTCCAGCTGCCTGGCGCTGGTGCGTACGCTGGTGGCGCGGGGCTATCTGTACGAGGTCCGGCGGCGCGCCGGTTACTACCCCACGCCCAAGCTGCACGCCTTGTGCGGGCTGATCCAATCGGGCGACCCCTGGATGGAACGGGTGCGTCCGCAGCTTGCCGCGCTGCGCGATGCGGCCAATGAAACGGTGATGCTGGGCAAGATCCAGGACGGCGCGGTGCTATTTCTGGACATGGCGGAATCCACGCACCCGGTGCACTACGCGACCCGACCCGGGGTGCGGCGGCCTTTGCATACCAGCGCCGTGGCCAAGGCGATTCTTGCGCGGCTGGGGTCGGCCGAGCGCGAGAGCATCCTGGAGGATGTCGGGTACGAACGCTATACGGATCGCACGCTGCTCACACGCCAGGCGCTGCTGGATGAAATCGAGCGGACGGCGGCCAGGGGCTGGGCCGAGAACGCCGGCGAAAGCGTGGCGGACCTGACCGGGCTGGCGGTGGCGCTGGATCTGGGCGGCGAATGGTACGCGCTGTGCATGGCGGGACCCACATCGCGCGTTGCCGAGAGGCGCGCAGAGAACCTGCGCTTGTTGAGCGAGACGGCGGAAGCGCTCCGTCTCGGCCGGGAAGCTTAGGGGCCGCGCAAGCGGCTCAGGAACCGCGGCGCATCAGGGTCGACTTGCCGAACAGGCTTTCAATGAGGTCCACCGCCAGTTCCGCGGTCTTGTTGCGCACATCAAAGGCCGGGTTCAGTTCCACCACGTCCAGCGAGCGCATGAGGCCGGTATCGGCGATCATTTCCATGCATAGCTGGGCCTCGCGGTAGGTGGGGCCGCCGGGGACGGTGGTGCCCACGCCGGGGGCGATCTCCGGGTCCAGGAAGTCCACGTCGAAGCTCACGTGCAGGTGCGTGTCGGCGTCCAGCCCGGCCAAGGCCGCCTCCATGGTGGCGCGCATGCCCATTTCGTCGAGGTAGCGCATGTCGAAGACTTCCAGGCCGGCCTCATGCACCAGGCGTTTTTCGCCCTGGTCCACGCTACGGATGCCGATCTGCCGCACCCAGCCCGGCTCGATGTCGGGAGTCTGGCCGGACAGGCCCGTGATCTGCGCCGGGCCGTAACCGCACAGGCAGGCCACCGGCATGCCGTGGATGTTGCCCGTGGGGGTGAGCGCGTTGGTATTGAAGTCGGCATGGGCGTCCAGCCACAGCACGCGCAGCTTCTTGCCCGCTGCGCGGCAGTGGCGCGCGACCGCGCTGATCGAGCCTATGCCCAGGCAGTGGTCGCCGCCCAGCAGGATGGGCAAGCGGCCCTGGCTCAATTCCTCGTAGACGGCATCGTGCACTGCACGGTTCCATGCCGCGACTTCGTCCAGGTGGCGGTAGCCGTCCGTAGGCGGCAGCCAGGGATTGGCGGGGCCGTAGAGGTTGCCGCGGTCGGTCACCTGGAAGCCCTGGGCCTCGATGACCGGGCCCAGGTCCGCCACGCGCAGGGCTTCTGGCCCCATGGACGCGCCGCGCGCGCCGGCGCCGATGTCGGTGGGCGCGCCGATCAGGGTGATGTGGTGGGGCAGGTTGGCGGTGTTCTGCAAGTCGCGGACTCCGGTAGGGTGCATCAAGTGGCGGATAGTACCGCGCTCAATTGATCGCAGGCCCAGTCGATCTGCTCGCGCGTCACGATCAGGGGCGGCGACAGGCGCAGCGTGTGGCCGTGCGTGTCCTTGACCAGCATCCCGCGTGCCTGCAGGCGTTCGCACCACAGGCGCGCGCCGCCGGCATCGGGCTCCAGCGCCACGGCCAGCATCAGGCCGCGACCGCGCACTTCGCGCACGGGGCCGGGCAGGGTGCGCAGGCGGTCCAGGAAGTAGGCGCCCATGGCGGCCGCGTTTTCGATCATGCCTTCCTCGGTCAGCACGCGCAGCGCGGCGCGCGCGATGGCGCAGGCCAACGGGTTGCCGCCGAAGGTGCTGCCGTGCTGGCCGGGCTGGAACACGCCCAGCACGTCGGCGTTGGACAGCACCGCCGACACGGGGTAGAAGCCGCCCGACAGCGCCTTGCCGATCAGGGTGACGTCGGCTTCGATGCCTTCGTGCTCTTCGGCCAGCAGCTTGCCGGTGCGGCCCAGGCCGGTCTGGATCTCGTCCAGGATCAGCGTGATGCCGCGTTCGGTGCAGCGCTGGCGGACCCGAGCGAAATAGCCCGCAGGCGGCAGGACCACGCCGGCTTCGCCCTGTATCGGTTCCACCAAAAATGCCACGGTGTTGGGCGTGATGGCGGCGTCGAAGGCGTCGTAATCGCCGAAGGGAACGATCTTGAACCCCGGCGCGAACGGCCCATAGTGGCCGTAGGCGTCGGGATCGGTAGAGAAGCCCACGATGCCCAGCGTGCGGCCATGGAAGTTGTTGGCGCAGACGATGATCTCGGCCTGGTTTTCCGGCACGCCGCGCACTTCGTAGCCCCATTTGCGCACGGCCTTGATGGCGGTTTCCACGGCTTCCGCGCCGCTGTTCATGGGCAGGATCTTGTGCGCTCCGGTCAGGCGCGCCAGGTCTTCATAGAACGGCGCCATCTGGTCGTGGCGGAAGGCGCGCGAGGTCAGCGTGAGCTTCTGCGCCTGCTCGGCCATCGCGGCCAGGATGGCGGGATGGCAATGCCCCTGGTTGACGGCGGAATAGGCCGACAGGCAATCCAGGTACTTGCGGCCGTCCACGTCGTAAAGCCAGACGCCGCTGCCGCGCGCGATGACCACATCCAGTGGGTGGTAGTTGTGCGCGCCGAGCTGGTCTTCGACGCGGTCGCGGTGGCTGGCGGCGGAAGGTGCGCCGGGCTGATTGTTCAATACCGCGCTCATGAGCGTCTCCCGAGGAGGTATTGCAGCCATCTTAGCGCCGCAATCCGGTCCGCGGCATTGCCATTGCGCGACAAAGGCCATTGCCGGGCGACGCCGCGGGCTGCTGCACAATAGCGGCTGCGCAGGGCGATGCCCTGTTTTCCTACCTGGATGGTTCTCATGTTGTTGCACAAACTGCTACTGAAATTCACCCGCTGCGCGGCCGCGGCCGGGTTGGCGCTGGCCTGCGCCTCCGCCGCCATGGCGCAGGACAAGCCGCTGCGCATCGGCGTGATCCCCAGCGTGGCCAATGCCGCCACCGAGATCGCCATCGCCCAGGCCA